>ENA-OROQ01000043-OROQ01000043.1-human-gut-metagenome-genome-assembly--contig:-NODE-43-length-197995-cov-22.3701_pt1 | contig 197995 bp, 159 predicted proteins | sample MGYA00242136_ERZ509062 | MGnify/ENA primary metagenome ERZ509062 (study PRJEB26280, sample SAMEA2338735) | human gut metagenome | biome: human gut; feature: human-associated habitat; material: faeces...
ATCGCTCTTGGCTGTTCGATTTCAAGATATTGGTGAAGACCTTCTTGAATATAGCGTTCGGTAAGAAATTCTGATATTTCTGTAATATCTTGTGGTAAAACTTTGTTTGTAAGATAATATAGCTATCTTTGCGTAATAACTAAAAAACGAAACCTCTATGGATAACAAAAAAAAAGAAATGAGACCAGTGTCTGTCTTTCAAAAGATATTGGAAGACAAACGAATTATTCGAGAATGTATTCAAAAGGGAGGTGATATAAAAGAAATAGCACGACAACGTGGAATCAAGTTTGCCACTCCCTTATGATATAGTAGAGGAAAGTGATTGGAATTATTCATTTAAGACTAAGCATGGCATTGTTTATCATGCTTATTTTATAGATTTTTCAATATACCATCCGACATTTGATAATGTCTATACTTTTAATATAGAGCCGGAGTCGGATAGACCTCATCCGATAGATAATCGTATAGCGATGACCATAGTCTCGTTATTACGGATATTCTTCTCAAGGAACGACCATGCGATGATAATGGTTTGTGATAATTTAGATGGCAAAGAAAAAAAGCGCAGATTGTTGTTCTCTAAATGGTATTCTGCTTATAATGATGGAAGCATCATAAAATACGATGCTTCCACCCAAATCGATGATTACCTGCTTTACGTTTCTATTTATTTAAATAAAAATAATTCGAAACGTAATGTTTTAGTTCAAGCCTTCTATGAATTAGTAAAGAATAATTTATATCCAATAGATGAATGACGACTATTTTTTGTGGAGGCATAGTATGGCTTTAATAAGGTTTCATACTCCTTCCTTGCGTCAAAGCAAGGGCAAGCCTTCTTTATATAGGGGCTAAGCTGGTAATGCCCTAGAATACGTGCCTCCGGGTAGTCCCTTCGTAATTGCCGTAGCAGATCCATCAAGGTACACCGCTGGGCGTAGGTCCGGGTATCAGCTGGACGGCCTTGTTCGTCGAGTCCTCCCTCGTAACATATACCGATACTTTTGTCGTTCCATCCGGCTGCGTGCGCCCCGATCTGGTTGACCGGTCGGCAACGATGTAGCTCCCCGTCCCGTGTGATATAGAAATGATAGCCGATATCGGCGAATCCCCGTGCCTTGTGCGATGAACGGAGCGCCTCCACAGGAAAATCCCTGTCATATCGTGTGGCCGAGCAATGAATTACAAGGAGTCTGACCTCCCTGTAATTCTGGTAGAAACAATAAGCCTTACCCATGATAATTGAAAATTAGAGAATACAGGATTGGATGCCAAGTGCTCCCGCTATGGCGGTAGCTACGGCGATGATCACTTTGATAATGGTACTCCATACGGACTTTTTCATGAATTATGAATTTTAAATTATGAGTTATGAATTAGGAATCCCGGCTGATATAAGAGGAAAGCTTCGCTTTCCTTTGGACGGCCTCAGCGGACGGGCGTCAAGCGAAGAGACCGCAGCGAGCGCCCGGAGCATCCCTGTTTGAGCGAAGCGAGTTGGGATGCGACAGTGAGCGTAGGTCTCGAAGTAGCCCGTCAGCGTCAGCCTTGACCTTTTGGTTACTTTTGGGTCAAGCCAAAAGTGACACATCAGATCTCATCAGGCGACTCCGAGTCGCCCCCTTCCTCCACCGGCGTCCCGAGTATCGTCACCTTGAGCAACGAAGTCTTCTCGCCCAACAGCGAGTACCGTCGTGCCCCGTTCAGTATGGTATAGGAAGGCGAGAATCCCGGTACGATAGTCCGTATATGCGTAGCCTTGACCTCGGGGGCGGTCGCTACCCCCTTCTCCGTGACGAAGCGGTTATAGACGGTTCCGAACCCCAGCAGCTCCACCTTGTAGCCTTTCTGCAGGTTCTTGATGACATACCGCTGATAACGATCCAATACGTTCAATACGTCACCCTTCGTGAGCGACGACTCTTCGGCGATCTGGTCGGCCGCGTCTTGCGTGGACAGGGTACCGAAATAATAGGGAACCGGCTTGTACACCTCCTGCTTGGGATCCGTCTTGGGGATAAAAAACTTTCGTGCTTGAAATGCTTGTGGCATGGTAATTGAAAATTAAAAGTTGATAATAGAAAATTAATTGTTTGTTGATCAACGTTACAAAGATAGGTTCCGCCGTAAGGGGCGGTGATGCCGGGTGATACCTTAGGGAATGAATAATGAATAATTAACAATGAATAATGGTAGCCAATGGCCGCCGGACTACGCTGCCCATCGTAAGCCCCTTTGGATAGGCATTGTAAGCCTCTTTGAATGGGCATTATAAGGAGCCTTGGATGGGCGTTCTAGTTGATAGTTGACAAGTGGCAGTTAATTCACCGCCGTGCACAACTGTCACTTGTCACCTGTCAACTAATTTACGGTTCTCCGAGGTAGTGGATGATCAACCCCACCTGTCGTGGCGTGAATATACGTTGCTCGGGACGGTAGCCCGTCTCCCGCAGCTTGTCGTACAGCTCCGTGCATCGGATGATCCAGCGGCGTAGACGGTTACAGGCTTGATGGGAGGCCAGTTCCGGGAAATAGGATGCCGCCAATGCGGACTTTCTTAATGGTAAGGACATTTGATTTATTGTTTATGGATTATGAATCTGGGAAAATGAAACTTGCGAACTTGCAAACTTGCGGTCGGTTCCATACCTCACACACATACATGTACATTATAAAGGGGATTGGGGTGTCTGGCGTTGTTTGGCCGTGAATATATATTCACCCCGTGCGTTCTTTTGGATCACGCCCTTTTCGAGCATACGCCGTAAGTGAGAATCTAGGGTATCGGTACCCATGCCGATCCTCTTTGCCTCATGAAGCGCCTCTTGGCGGTTGAAGGCAAGGGGGAGGGCATCGAATAGCGCCTCTTGAGGAGTAGGTTCCCGTTGTTGCACGTCGGTAGCGGGCAGGATAGACAGGATATGGCAAGCGTGCCGGTAAAGAGGCTCGGTGAGGTTGAGCACGGCCTCGAAATCAGCCTCTGTCGCTGTCAGGTCCAGTTTCGGTACGATACCGTCTCGGACATTCTCTTCCGGTATGTCATCGGAAGGGGAGAGACCGGGGCATTTGAAAATGGAGAATTGAGAATTGAAAATTGTTTTGTGTGGCGGGAGGAGTTTTTCCGTGGCTCGTAGCAGGGCCACCACGCTTAGGATTCGGCAGATGTTGATGGCGATACGTGCCACGGTGCTTCTCATGGCTCCCCCATGCGTGAAACCCGCATGGCCGAAAAGTTGTGCGAAACGTTCGTTGAAACGGATTTTTTGCTCTTCGGACAGCTTGAGCTGAATGAGATTCACGGAAGCGCCGAGCCACTCGATGAACGTCTTCCACTGTTTGCCCCATCCGGTGAACCGGGAATCATAATCCTCATCGGACAGGTCGAACTGGTTTACCCATTCGGTGATGGAGGGCATATAGTAAAACATCTGGCGTGAGAACAATCCGTTCTCGGCCGAGGGAATGAGCGGTTTCACCTGTGCCGGTGTCCCGCTTAACAAGACACTGAGAAAAGATTTCATACATTCCAGATACTCATGATTCATACGCCGGTTAAAGGCTAGTCGGTCATGATCGTAGCATTTGCGCAAGGTATCGCTCCAATGCCCGTAATCCGTGCCGATGGCGGTGCTGACGGTATCCGCCTCGGTCTCGCAGATCAGCCCTACGCCGTCCGCCTCTATCAGATTCTCCAATACGCCCGTTCCGGAATTATCGCCGGCGATCAGGAACATCTTAGGCTTTGGCTCTTCCGGCTCAGGGGTTTTCGCCCGCTCCTTGCCTAGGGAACCCCACCGTGCCTTCTCCAGCCGGTATTCCTTGCGTAGGGATTTGAATTCCTCCATCATTGCCTCGTGGATCGGTTCGGCTAGGTGGCGTACCCAAGTGAGCGCCCCCTTTCCCGAGGCGGGAGGCGCCACGATGAAGGTTTGCAGGCAGGGATAATGGTATTTACGTCCGTAGAGTATGCGCAAGTGCTTGTTGAGGGTAGCGCCTAGTACGGTGACGGCACCTAGCAGCAGGATATCCCGTTGCGCCGGGGAGTCACCGCAGTCGATGAGCTGGTTCAAGAAAGGGGGCCAATCATAGTTTCCGAAGACGGGCATATTAATGTACGCCTCATGTGCGCAGGTGTGTGTGAGAGGATGAGAGGGCTGCAAGTTTGCAAGTTCGCAAGTTTCGGGTTGTTTCCCGGCGTAGCTCCGGGCGGTACCGGCCAGTTGTTTGTCGAGTTTCACGCCAGCGGTCTCTGCCCAGTGATAGACAGACCCGATTCCGTTTCGCCCGTTACCCCTTTTGAGGGCGTGGTCGAAGAGTCTGTCCGCCTCGTCGGACACATACTTTTCCGAGATACGGCAGATGCGATGGAACAACGACCGTCCCGCCTCGCCGCAATCGTTGGCGATAGCGAAGGCCAGCGGCATATACTCTTGATAGGTGGGAGCGACGTTCGCCCCCTGTTTCTCGATAGCGGCCACGAGCCGCTCTAAATCTTGAATAGTGTTCATGGTAATATATAATTTTCAATTTTCAATTCTCAATTTTCAATTGCCACGATTTCTCAGCTTGGCTAAAGAGTCGTGGCAGAGGAAGCAAGCCCTTGACAAGTCGGCGTTTGAGGTATCGGCTTTCAGTCCGTATCTCCACTCAAGGTATTCCCAAGCCGATCGTCGTGCCTCGTCGAAGGCCCACTCGATCGTGGCGGTAACGGACAAACGATAAGGCACGAAGAGCTTTACGCCTGTGTTACTGGGGCTGATGAAGGCGAGGTCGGGGCGTAGCCGCTCGTCGGCGAACAGCGTGTCTCGCCACGTACAAGCCTCCTCGGGCGAGGCGAGATGATCGATATCGATAACCAGTTCACCCGAGGGAAAAAGCAACCGGTCCTCCTTTCGGTAGGAGAATACCCCGGCGGGCGTGACATAGGGCAGCAGGCTTTGCTTCAACTGCCTGAACCGTTTCTCGTCGTCCAGTGCGACACGTGTGCGGTCCGTCCGTTCTCGTAGCCATTCATTGGTGCTGACGTAGGTGTACAATTGGTCGATACTGACCACTCCGTTTGGCACTTGATTGGTAATCGGAGCGTTGTAAAAAGACATGATGGATTCTTTCATTGTGTTTGTTTTTTAATAAGGTTTAAACAATGATGATCCAAGGCTTTCGCATCGGATCGCAGGTAAAGATATAGCCTTTGAATTTGTGGGTGGCACACTCATGGGTGCGCCAATTTAAGAGTGTTATAACCTATTTTAATATTTCTTCAAGGTTTTAGTGTTTCACCATGGAGAGATTTCCCCCTTGAGACGTAATGATCGAACCGCAAAGCTCGGATCTGAACCCTTGGATTCGTGTGGCGTCCTTCGAGGTATACCTCATCTTGGATCGTTGGGGTCTGTCCTCCGTGCGAGACGCTTCCGTGTTCTTGGGTATCAGCCGCCACACACTGTCGAAGTTGAGTCCAAGCCATCCGGATGGCAGTCTGCGGCTGGAATCACTAGACCGTGTCTACGCCACCTTCCTCCACTTGGTGTCCTTCCATTTCCCGGAGAAGGAGCGTGAGCCCGAGCGAAATGAACTCCGATGTTCCCGCAGCCGGATACTGGAGCTGAGCTATCCGCTATCGGGGAGGGTGCGGGAGAGGGTGGAGAAAGAGAGGGGGATTTGTGATTGATGGTTGATGGTTTGCCGGAAATGTGTTATATCTGTAGTGTGGAATTGTTCAAAATAAAAAGGATGAAAGATTCTTGTAAAACATACATAAGATCGTTTTCCCTGTAAGGATTATGAGGGCATAAAAATGTGGACTGGTTGAATGTTAATCCCGATGTCAATGTGCTGGTTGGAATTAATGGCAGTGGAAAGACTACATTGATGAATATCATGTATGCTTATTATACCAATGATGCGAAAGAACTAAGAAAGTATAAATATCAGGAGATTCAGGGTGTACCTCTTAATACGGAAACTTATCCGTTAGTCTATCTTCGCACATTCGACACTCCTATAGCCGATAAGCGCAAATCAGAAAGTCCATTAATGCAAGAACTGAATACTTTCATCAAGCTGGAGACGTGCTTCATCTGGAACAATTATCTTCCGGAGAGAAACAATTGTTGCTGATTTTGCTAAAAGTATTTTTATTAGACAAGAAACCGGCTATGATATTTATGGATGAACCTGAAATTTCATTGCATATTAGGTGGCAAAGAGAGATAATAGATAGGATGCGTCAGATAAATCCTTTCTGTCAAATCATCATTGCTACCCATTCACCAAGCATGTTTGGAACAGGATGGGGGGATAAAGTTGTTTATATGGAGGATATAATAAAGTAAACTATGCCTGAATCAGTATCTGCCATAGAGGCGCAAGCTGAGTACTCGAAGAAAAATGAATAAAAATCAAACCGTGATTATCAAATTAAAAGATATAGCTTGGCGTTCCGCCATGGTGGTCGATGGGTATGATCTGGATCGTATTCGTCAAGATGCGTGCGGTGCTTGGATCGCCTATGAGGATTATAATAACCGGGATAGCATGTTCGGTTGGGAGATCGACCATATTTATCCGGTTTCGAGGTTGAGATGCTTGGGCGTACCGGAAGTCTTATGGGATAACCCTTTGAACATACGGGCCTTGCATTGGCGTAATAATGTAAGCAAAGGCGATGAATACCCTATATATACCTCGGTCGTGACGGATGAGGGTGCGACCAACGTGAGCTGTGAGTTCTGCTATCTGGTGAACGAGGCGTTGCAAGACAAGCTTCGTTCGTTGTTCAAGATCGACAAATAATTTAATCCATTTATATGAATATCGCTATTGTGGGTACAGGCTATGTAGGGCTTGTATCGGGAGCTTGTTTCTCCGAGATGGGGATCAGTGTCACTTGCGTGGACATTGACGAGAGTAAGATAAAACGCTTGTTGGACGGTAAGATGCCAATCTACGAGCCGGGTCTGGATGATCTGGTCGCACGTAACGTGAAGGCCGGTCGTCTCCGTTTCACGACGGAGTTGACCTCCTGTCTGGATGATGTGGAAATCGTTTTTAGTGCGGTAGGCACCCCTCCGGATGAGGATGGTAGTGCGGACTTGAAATATGTGCTGGAAGTGGCCCGCACGGTAGGCCGTAACATCAAGAAGCACGTAGTTTTGGTGACTAAGAGCACGGTCCCGGTCGGTACGGCGATAAAGGTTCGTGCCGCCGTGCAGGAGGAGTTGGATAAAAGAGGCGTAAACATTGAGTTCGATGTAGCCTCGAATCCGGAATTTTTGAAGGAAGGAGCCGCTATCAAGGATTTCATGGCTCCTGATCGTGTGGTTGTCGGAGTGGAAAGCGACCGTGCCCGTAAGTTGATGGAGAGATTATATCGTCCGTTCACCTTGAACGGCTATCCGATCCTGATGATGGATGTCCCTTCCGCTGAGATGACGAAATACGCCGCCAACGCCATGCTGGCTACCCGTATCAGTTTCATGAATGATATCGCCAACCTTTGCGAGCGTGTGGGAGCCAACGTGGATAATGTCCGTAAGGGCATGGGAGCGGATTCCCGTATTGGCAGTCGCTTCTTGTACGCCGGTTGCGGTTATGGAGGCTCTTGTTTCCCGAAAGACGTGAAGGCGTTGTTGCATACGGGAGTAGAGAACGATTATCACATGCGTGTGATCGAGGCTGTCGAGGCGGTGAACGAGGAACAGAAGAATATCGTTTTTGATAAGTTGAGCCGTGCGTTCCATGGAGACTTACAAGGTAAAACGATCGCTATGTGGGGCTTGTCTTTCAAGCCTGAGACAGATGATATGCGTGAGGCCCCGGCCTTGGTGGTGATAGACAAGTTGCTGAAAGCCGGAGCGATTATCAATGTATTCGATCCGATCGCCATGGCTGAGACCAAGCGCCGTATCGGTGACGTGGTTACGTATTGCAAGGATATGTACGAGGCTGTGATCGACGCTGACGCTATCGCCTTGCTGACGGAATGGAAACAGTTCCGCATACCCAGCTGGGCGATCATCCATAAGGCGATGCGGAATCATATAGTCGTGGATGGCCGTAATATCTATGACGGTGAGGAATTGAAGGAATTAGGTTTCACGTACTCAAGGATCGGACAAAGATGAAAAAAATATTGGTTACAGGCGGGGCCGGTTTTATCGGCTCTCATCTATGCGATCGTTTGCTGAGGGAGGGAAATGACGTGATCTGTCTGGACAATTATTTCACGGGCAGTAAGGACAATATCCGTCATTTATTGGGCAACGATCATTTCGAGTTGGTTCGTCATGACGTGATCAATCCGTATCATGCGGAGGTGGATGAGATCTATAATCTGGCGTGTCCCGCCTCTCCCCCTCACTATCAATATAATCCCATCAAGACGATCAAGACTTCCGTGATGGGTGCGATCAATATGTTGGGCTTGGCGAAACGTACGAGAGCGAAGATCTTGCAAGCCTCCACCAGTGAGGTCTATGGCGATCCGGCTATTCATCCACAGGTGGAAAGCTATTGGGGCAATGTGAACCCGATCGGTATCCGTAGCTGTTATGACGAGGGTAAGCGTTGTGCCGAGACATTATTCATGGACTACCATCGTCAGAACGGTGTCCGTATCAAGATCATCCGCATTTTTAATACCTACGGCCCGCGAATGAACCCGAACGACGGTCGTGTGGTCTCCAACTTCATCGTACAGGCCTTGAAAGGCGAGGACATCACGATCTATGGTGACGGCACCCAAACCCGTAGTTTCCAATATGTGGACGATCTGATAGAGGCGATGATTCGCATGATGGCTACGGGAGACGATTTTATCGGCCCTGTGAACACAGGGAATCCGGGAGAGTTCACGATGCTGGAGCTGGCGCAAAAGATAATCGAGTTGACAAATTCTAAATCGAGGATCGTCTATCGTCCCTTGCCCGGTGATGATCCGAGGCAACGTAAGCCGAATATCACGTTGGCAAAGGAAAAGCTGGATTGGGAACCGGGAATCCGGTTGGAAGAGGGATTGAAGAGGACGATCGCTTATTTTGAGGAGAAATGTTTGTGATAAAAGAATGAATTGTCTATATTTGCCAATGAAGTGAGCGTTAGAAATCCTTCTTTTGTAAAAACTGTGTTTAGATGGACAATAAAGTGACTTATTGGATTGAAATGTCAGATTATGACCTAGAGACAGCAAATGCGATGCTGCTTACGGGTCGTTATCTTTATGTGGGGTTTATGTGCCATCAGACAATGGAGAAGATATTGAAGGCTTATTGGACTAATTGCTTGACCGAAATTCCGTTGAAGACGCATGCCTTATCTCGATTGGCAGAAAGGACAGGGCTAGATCAAGAGCTTTCGGAAGAGCAACTTGATTTTATAGATCAGCTTGAACCGTTGAATATAGAGGCTCGTTATCCTTCTTATAAAGAGAGACTGATGAAGAGTCTGACAAAGGAGTATTGTACGAGAATATTAGAACAGACCAAGGAGCTTCAGTTATGGATAAAGAACAAGCTATAAGTCTTGCCCGGAAATATAAGGAAATGGTAGCGGAAAGGTTGCCGTTAAAAGCGTTGTATCTTTATGGTTCTTATAGTAAGGGTAATTATTCGGAAGATAGCGATATCGATATCGCTGTGGTGGTAGAGCGTATGGATGATAATTATTTTGCGGATACCCCTTTATTGTGGAAACTGCGCCGTAAGATAAGTACGCTTATCGAGCCGGTCTTGCTTACGGAGGATATGGATAATCCTCTTTATTGCGATATTACAAAAACGGGTATTCTTATTTAGCGCATAAATACTCGTTTTGCATCCCATTTTTGACATTCTATAAATAGAATACCTTTCTACCTAGGCGTAGTCTTTTTTACATTTATTTTATATGCGTGAATCTTTTAGCCGTCAGGCCGTCAAGGGCGTGATGTGGAGTGCTGTTGAGCGTTTTTCCGTTCAAGGGATCCAGTTTGCGCTGAGCATTGTCATCGCCCGTTTGGTATTGCCATCGGAGTACGGCTTAATCGCCATGCTGGGTATCTTCTTAGCGATCGCCCAGGCTTTCGTGGATAGTGGTTTCTCAAACGCCTTGATCCAGAAGAAGGACCGGACGGAGGTGGATTATTCCACGGTGTTCTATTTCAATATCCTTATCGCCTTGGTTGTCTATGGGGTATTGTTTGTTAGCGCACCTGCCATTGCCTCGTTTTATAGGGAGCCGGAATTGGTGGCTGTGACGAGGTGGGTGGGTGTGAATCTTATGCTGAATGCGTTTTTGTTGGTTCAACGTACCCGGCTACTTATTGTCTCCGATTTCCGAACATTGGCGAAAGCCTCTCTGATCGCTGTTAGTGTCAGTGGATTGCTGGGCATTTGCTTGGCTTGGTTGGGTTATGGAGTATGGGCGTTGATTGCGCAATCATTGGGCAATACTTTTTTTAATATGGTGTTGCTTTGGTGGTTTGTGGCGTGGGTGCCTCAAAAAACCTTTTCCTGGGCCTCGTTTCGGGAATTGTTTGCTTTCGGATCCAAATTGTTGTTAGGGGGATTGCTGCATACGATTTACCTGAATTTCTATACATTGGTTATCGGGCGTTTTTTCAATCCGATGCAGGTGGGTTATTTTAACCGTTCCCAAACCTTGGCCGTATTTCCGGCGACGAACTTGACTGAGATCGTGAATCGTACCATGTATCCGACTTTATGCGCATTACAGAATGATGAGGAGAGGTTGATTCGCACTTTTTTCAATTATCTTCGTTTTACGTTGTTTATTATATTTCCGTTGATGATAGGACTGGCGGTCATGTCGGAAACCTTGGTGGAGCTTTTACTTTCAGAAAAGTGGTTGCCTGCCGCACCCTTTATGTCCATTCTTTGTATAGCCTATATGTGGTATCCTTTCATGGTGTTTAATTGGCAGTTGCTGAACGTGAAGGGTCGCAGCGATCTTTCCTTGAGGGCGGAGATCATTAAGAAAATAGGGGCATTCTCGATTCTTTTAGTCTCTATTCCTTGGGGTATGAATGCCATTTGCTGGGGGCTATTGGCTTACAGTTTGTTCGACATGTTTACCATTTCCTTTTTTGTGAGAAGAATTTATCAGTTTGATCTGAGAAGAGAGATTATGGAGACTTTTCCCATAGGGGTAAGTTCCCTGTTGATGGGATTACTTATGTACGTTTCCTTACGTTTAACTTCAGTCTTAGTGTTGCGATTATTGTTAGGAATCGTGGTGGGAACGCTTTCTTATTCTTTTTTCTGTTACATTTTTAAATTGAGAGAGTTTGGGTTTATAAAACAAATTATTAGAAGAGTATGATACATATAGCATGTTGTACGGATGACACATATGCGGAGCATTGCGGCATATTGATGATTTCCATCTGTGAGAATAAAGGGGAAAGCCCGATCCATTTTCATATATTGACCAATACGATTCAGGAATCTAATGAACAGGCCTTGAGGGGTATTGTGGAGCGGTATGGACAGACCATAAGCGTGTATAAAGTTGATGAGAACGACTTGAAGGATTGTCCGATCCGGAAAAATGATCGTGTAAGTATTGTCGCTTATTTTAGAATACTTTTATCTGTGATTCTCCCGGAGTTGGTTCGTAAAGTTTTGTATTTGGATTGTGATATACTAGTGCTTCAAGCGTTGGAGAATCTATGGGCTATTGATATAGAGGGATATTCCGCTGGAGTTGTAATGGACCAGCGAGGAGGTGATATTCGTTTTTGTAATAATTTGGATTATGAGATGTCTTTGGGGTACTTTAACTCTGGTGTTATGCTTTTTAATTTGGATTATTGGAGGGAAAATAATGTAACATCAAAGGTCTTAGAATATATAAGTGATAATCCTGAAAAACTAAAACTTTGGGATCAAGATGCCTTGAATTATGTGTTAAGAGAAACAAAATTAGCTTTGCCATTTCAATACAATGTACAAGAGGGATTTTATTGGGATGAACTATGGATTGCTAAAAAATATTGGGCGGAGATATATGAGGCGGCAGAGAATCCAGTAATCCTTCATTATACACTTTGTAAGCCTTGGTTTAAAGAATGTACACACCCTAAAAAAGAATTATATCAAAAATATAAATCTTTGAGTCCGTGGAAAAATAAGAAGATGCAACATGTCGAATTTAGAAAGAGAATGAAAAATGTAGGCATAAATTTATTAGTTAAATTAGGCTTAATTGCTAATCGGTTAAATTACAGATAGTATTAATTGTATACAAAGATTTATAAATATTTACTGAATACCTATGCAATCAACTATTAAAATAGCCATGTATGATGGAAAAATTATTGTTCTGATATATTTGTTAGCAGTCTTCTTTAGCTATTTATATACAGTTATATTTAATACATACAATGGTGATTTTTTTCAAGGAACTGTTTTGTTGTCGGTAGATATTTTGTTGCTTATGGCAATTTTAACAGCTATACCTTATGTGTTCATATATAAACTGTATACAAAATATTATCTTAAGGAGGCTTTTCGTGTTCCAACTTGTTTTAATATTACAATTATTCGTAATGTTACATGGTGCCTGCTCCTTCTTCATATAGGCCTGCATTTTATGAATTATGGAACTATGGGAACTTCAACGCATATTGATGGAAGTTTATTTTCTTATGTTCGTTCAGCAATATCGAAATTATTGCCACGTCCTTGGGTGATAGTTTTTCTTCTGCTCTCAAATAGTAAGAAAAATATTGTTGTCACCGTTATATTATTTATAATAGAATCTTTATCTGCACATTCTTTGGGAGGTTGCTTTTTGTTATTACTATTATACTTGTTTAGGAATGGAAAGAAAGTAAGAGTGTTATTCATTCGAAATTTCTTTTTTGTTTTGGTAATAATATGTATGCTTCCTGTGATAATTTCAACTGCATTTAATTTTCGGTCTCAATTAAGAGGGGAAAAAATAGCTGAAAATATAAATAATTATGACATTGTATTTAGTAAAATGTGTGGACGTGTAAGTAGTTTTTCTAACAATGCATATATATTTCAAAAATCATTACAGATAGCTAATGATATAGAATATATTCCTAGTTTGTTTTATTTATATGATACTCTACATTATTGGGGGTATAGACCAGAATTTAAAAGCGTAGGTACTTATGTTCAAATGCAAATAAAGAATTCTAAGGAAGAGAACTATTCTACTATGGCTGGAGTTATTGGAGTGTTTATCATTTCGTATATAAAATCGCCATATGTATTTTTACTTAATCTGTTCTTCACTATATTTCTTATCAATATAATATTTAAGTTGACAGGAAAAATATTTCCAAATGCTTCAAGTATTGCTTTTCTACTAACTATCGGTTTTGGAACAAGTGGAGACATTTCAGAATTATCAAATACAATATACACATTGTTGATAATGTGGATTTTGTTGTTCTTATCAAAAAGAATGTTATGGAAATAAAAAAGAAAATTTGTATCCTATATCCTATAGGAAATTATATGTTTCCAACAACTGGAGGCGAAGTGTATGATTCTTATTTGTTTAAAAAGATAGCATCATCTCTTAAAGTTGAAGTCTCTTATTTTACAGATACAGATACAGGTTCTGTTAATAAATGGTATCTTCCTGTGCGTATTTGGCAACATCGTGAAAAGATTATTTCTTGTCATGCTATTTTTTTTAATAGCGGCTGGGTGGCCCAATCTTTGTGGATTATTTTGCTCTTCAGATTGTTTTATTCACACTTGGATATTTACATTATTCATCATCATTTTCGTTATCAAAGTATGAGAGGGGTAAAGAGATTTCTATTTTCAATATTAGAACGCATTGGACTGATCTTGTCGTCCGCAGTCATAACTCCTAATCCGTACACTCGTACGATTATAAGACGTATTGTTCCACATTGTCAAGTAATATTTTTAGAAATGGCATTTAGAAAAGAAAAACGACCTTGTTCATGTCATGAAAAAATAAGATTGCTTTATGTCGGTACTGTATATAAAAGGAAAGGTGTTTTTTATCTGATAAAAGCTTTAGGAATGATGAATAAACAAGAACGGAAAAATATTCACTTAGATGTAGTAGGAAATATTAGTTCTAAAAATTACTATAATAAATTGAGAATATTGGTGTCAGAAAATGGCTTAGAAGATGTTGTCTCTTTTTCTGGTCGTGTGTCTGACGAAGAATTGAGAAATTATTATTCTAAAGCGTATTGTTTCGTTCTTCCTTCATTGTTAGAGGGATATGGTATGGTACTAATTGAGGCTATGTCTTATGGGCTTCCTGTTATTGCATTTAATAATTCAGCTATTCCATTTACTTTAAAGGATGGAAAAAATGGTATATTGGTAGAGAATAAGAATGTGAAGGCTTTAAAGAATGCTATTTTGGCATTATGTAATGATGTAAACTTTCATTCTAATTTATCTAAAGGAGCTTTAGTTACTTATAATAATGTTCGTTCTCTATTTGATTTGGATAATGATATAGAAAAATTTATATCAGAAAGGTTGTTAAAATAATAATATGTTTTATTTGTTAAACTATATATGTTAGTTATGAATAATGTAGATAATAGTGAGGTTATAATGAAAATAAGGTTGTTGTTAAATTCAATTATTGGAAATGTATTGAAATTCAAAGTTTGGTTTCATTTGTTGTTGAATATTCCTCCTAAAAAATCATCAAAGTGCGCAAAGAATGTTGTGGTATCACTCACTAGTTATGGACGAAGAGTATCAAAAAGTGTTCCATATACGATTTTTTCAATTTTAAAACAGACGGTGGAGCCAGAAGAGATTGTCTTATGGTTGGATTATGATAATTGGAATAAAGATAACTTACCTTTTTCTTTGCGTAGAATGATAGAATGGAAACGATTAAAAGTGATGTTTTGTAAAGATATTCGTTCTTATACGAAGCTAATCCCCGCTTTAGAGGAATATTCGGATAAAGCTATTGTGACGGTGGATGATGATGTCTATTATTCATCAAATCTAATATATGGTTTATATAAACAATATGTATTGTTTCCAAATAAAATATTGTTTTATTATTCTTATACGTATAGTTATAAGAACGGATATAAATGTACTTTTCCGATAGGAGAGAGAGGAGTTTTATATCCTCCAAAAGTGTTGGATGAAATGGTGTTTAATGAGCAACTTCGTTCAGAATTATGTCCTCTTTTGGATGATTTGTGGTTCTATGTCATGGCGAGGCTATCAGGTGCGGATTTCTTACCTGTTTCTCAAATAGGTTTACATTATTATCATGTAGATTTGTTTTATCAATGGTTTCATAAAGGAAGTCGATTATATGATGTCGTAAAAACAGAAAATAAAGATACATTATGGAGGCTTTTGGTCTATTTTAATCTAGTGAAAGAATAGGCTGCGAATTTTTGCTAAACTTACTTTTAGATAAACTATAAATTAGTTCATCACCCCAAATCTCGGATGAACCTGGTAATGGGCCATATGACAATTTAATCTATATGATATCAAATGAATAAAATTACTATTTACTCATCCCTACCTTATTGGCTGCAGAATATAGCCGTATCCCTTCACGGTTACAAACTAAAGCGACAGCGTTTTAACGATGACTTTTATAAGATCTTGGACTTCTTGAACTCAACCCATGGTTGGTCTAAAGAACAGATTCGTTCTTATAAAGAAGAACATACCTTTAAAATATTGGAACAGGCCTATAATCATTGTCCATATTATCGGAAGAAATATGCAAATGTAGGTTTATCTCCTTCTGATTTCAAGCGATTGGAAGACTTGCGGAAATTCCCGATCTTGACGAAAGAAGAGATCCGGAAGAATTGGCAAGGCATGGTCGCTGATAATGTATCTAAGGAGGATTTAATTTTATATCATACTAGCGGATCTACGGGTAAGGCCTTGGATTTTTATTGGACTAAGCATAGCTCTGCCTATTATTGGGCAGTGGATCAACGCTATAAAAATCGTTTTGGATTTGAGCTGGGAAAAACTTGTGTTAATTTTACAGGGCATCCCATTGTGCCAATTACAATATCTAAACCTCCTTATTGGAGATTCGACAGGGTCTTGAATCGCTATTTTCTTAACATGCAGCAGTTGAATGCGCATACCATTCATACAATTACAGAATGGTTGAACACAAAACGTATTGAGATCTTTATTGGCTATCCTTCCATTATGACGGCTTTTGCAAATGAGATGCTTCAAGCTGGATTGACTTTGGAATTCCCTCCTAAGCATATCTTCACGGGTGCCGAGAAACTTTATGAGAACCAAAAAGATATTTTACGGAAAGTCTATAAGGGGGTTCTTTTTCATGAGTTATACAGTTTCTCTGAGCAAGCTGCTATTGCTACACATTGTATGCAATCAGTTTATCATGAGGATTTTGAGATTGGGCACATGGAGCTTAATATGGCTATGCCTGTAGCGAATGGATTGCAAGGTGAGATCTTAGCTACCGGATTCGCAAATCTAGGTATGCCTTTTATCCGTTATCAAAACGGGGATACGGCGGTGTTCTCTGTTCGGGAGTGTGAATGTGGCTTGCATAGCCAGATCATAGAAGATATCGTTGGGCGTAACGAGGACTATATTGTTACGCCGGAAGGACTTCATATCCAACGTCTGGATTATATATTCAAGGATTCATCGGATATCAAGGAGTGCCAAGTAGTACAAAAGGCATCGGGGGAGATGATATTGCGTATTGTTAAGAGAGACTCTTACGATGTAGAAACAGAAAGGAAGCTGTTAGTTAATATCTCTCAATTTGTTAGTCCCTCCATAAAGGTAAAATTTGAGTATGTGGATGAGATTCCCCGTACAAAAGCAGGGAAGTTTAAGGCAGTTGTCTCTGAATTGAAAAAATAATCATGTTGATTTATGAATAAACTAGAATCTACCATCTATAACCTCGTCCGTAAAAATCCAGCCTTAAAGCAGTTCGTGCGGAATATGTATCAAGGCATATTTGATTTGCTGCCAAGGAAGAAGGAGTATTTCGCCTCTCCCTATCAATATTGGGAAGGCTTCTTTTTCGGATTTCACGATGTCACGCCTTTTTCTTTTGATGAGACCAAGCTATTGGCGAATCAAAATAGGTTGGATTTGCGTATGCCTTTACCGTCTGATGGACTGGATGTCGGATATTTTGATTTGGAACAAGGCTCTATAAAGGACTTTCATAGGGTGGATACCTCTTACGCATGGAATTATCATAAAGGATGCAGGCTGCAATGGTTGGATAAGAACCGGATGATTTATAATACGGCGATAGCGAATCGGCTTGTGTCTAAGATTCATGATTTATCGACAGGGGAATACCAAGTAATAGACTGCCCGATTGATGCGGTCTATCAAGATGAGCAAAGATCTTTGGCTTCTTCTTTTAGTTATGAGCGCTTGGAGCGTTGTATGCCCGGGTATGGTTATCCTTATCGGGATGGAGGGAAATTGGATGATCCGGCACCTAAAGATAGCGGTTTGTTCTTGGTGGATTTAAAGGAGAATACTTCAGAGTTGCTTATCTCTTTGTCTGAGTTGGCACAGATGGAAGATGAATCCTATAGGCAGGGGTATATGCATTTTGTAACCCATTCGGAGTTCTCGAAAGACGGTCGGTATCTTTCTTTCTTATACCGGAAAATACCAACCGATGGGGATTATATGAGGCGGCATACCAAGATCATGGTTTATGATTTACGTGATCGGCGACTTATTACCTTACCTACTCAAGAGTCCGGTTCTCATTATGTATGGAATAACAGGAATCAATTGATAGCGTCTTGCATTATAAATGGTAACAGTTGTCATGTATTGTATGACATGAAAGATGTAGATCATTATCAAATAATAGCAGGGGATGTGTTGAATTCGGATGGTCATCAGTCCTTTATCTCGGATACGTCTTTTGTGGCGGATACTTATCCGGATAAATATAGGATGGCAAAAATCTATAAGGCTGATATCAATACTCAAAGTGCGGATTTGTTGCTAAGTATCTATTCTCCCAAAGAGTTTCAAACGAAAGATTTTAAATGCCATATAGCTTGCGATTTACATCCCAGAGTATCCCCTTCTGGAAAGTACCTATGCTTTGATTCGCCTCGTACAGGAAAACGGGGGTTGTATATAATGCCATTGTCGGTACCGGCTATGTAGGCAAGGTGTCTTATACGATAAAAATCAAGAAGAATATTTGTGGCCTAGCTAAAAGTAAGTATATTTGTGGTGGTAACTATCGTGCGATGGCTGTAAATCAATATGATCGATCGTATGATAATATGTTTATTTTGTACAACAATGAGGAAGGACGATATATTATATTCTCTTAGGGCTTTGATAAAGCAAGTGATGCCAGCTGGAACAAAGGTTTTTTTGTTTGGTTCGCAAGCCCGTGGAGATGTCCATGATGAATCGGATTGGGATATTCTAATATTGTTGGACAAGGAAAAGATAACCTCTGCGGATTTTGATACTTATGCCTATCCTTTAATCGACCTAGGATGGCAATTTGGCGAATATTTTAGCACTAAGTTATATACCTTTACTGAATGGATGAAACGTAAAGGTACTCCTTTTTTCAAGAATGTGGAATTAGATGGTATAGAACTATGAATCTAACAGATGAAGAACGGGAAGCCCTTGTTATAGCAAGAAAGGCTAGAGCTTTTGATACTTGGGAGGAAACCAAAGGGATCGTAGAGTGTGGTTATTGGCATGCGGCCGCTAATAGAATGTATTATGCTTGTTATTATATGACCACGGCACTGTTAATTAAAAATGGCTTTCAGGCTTCTACGCATTCAGGAGTGATTCGTTTATTAGGTCTTCATTTTGTAAGTACAGGAATAATCAGTAAAGACTTGGGACGTTTTTATAGTAAACTATTTGAGTTGAGACAAAGTGGGGATTATGATGATTGGATTGTGATCGATGCCAATGAGATTCTTCCCTTGATGGATTCTGTTGATAATTATTTGAATACCTTGCTTTCGTTGATAGAGGGAAAAGCATGAGGCTATCCTTGTCTTCTTTGCCGTAAATAGTTTAAAAAATTGAATATCGCATATCATTTGGCTTGATATGCGTAATATACGTATACCAAAACTTGACTTCTCTATAGATTTCCTGAAATATATAATCTTATAACTTATGAATATCGCAATCGTCGGCACCGGCTACGTAGGCCTGGTGTCCGGGACTTGTTTTGCCGAGATGGGGGTTGATGTCACTTGCGTGGATGTCAACCGGGAGAAAATAAATGGCTTGTTGGAGGGGAATATCCCGATTTATGAGCCGGGGTTGGAAGAGATGGTATTGCGTAATTCCAAGGAAGGCAGACTTCATTTTACGACGGATCTGGCCTCTTGTCTGGATAACGTGGATATCGTTTTTAGCGCCGTGGGTACGCCACCGGATGAGGATGGTAGCGCCGACCTGCGTTATGTGCTGGAGGTGGCTCGTACGTTTGGCCAATATATTAAGAAATATACGGTATTGGTAACCAAGAGTACGGTTCCCGTGGGTACGACACGGAAGGTAAAGGCTGCGATTCAAGAGGAGTTGAGTAAACGTGGGATGGATATCCCCTTTGATGTGGCCTCGAATCCGGAGTTCTTGAAGGAGGGTGCGGCCATCAAGGATTTCATGAGTCCGGACCGGGTAGTGGTCGGTGTGGAGTCGGAGAGGGCGAAGGAGATGATGAGCAAGCTCTATCGTCCGTTTCTCCTGAATAATTTCCGGGTGATCTTTACGGATATTCCCTCGGCGGAGATGATTAAGTATGCGGCAAATTCCATGTTGGCTACTCGTATCTCGTTCATGAATGATATAGCGAATCTTTGCGAGTTGGTTGGCGCTGACGTGAATATGGTCCGGAAGGGGATCGGTTCGGACAGTCGAATCGGTAATAAATTCCTGTATCCGGGATGTGGCTATGGAGGTAGTTGTTTCCCTAAAGACGTGAAGGCTCTTATCAAGACGGCGGAAAAGAATGGCTATCCGATGGGAGTGCTAAAGGCCGTGGAGGAGGTGAATGAACGTCAGAAGACGATCCTTTATACGAAGCTTAGAAAACATTTTGACTCTTTGGAGGGGAGAACGATCGCTCTCTGGGGCTTGTCTTTCAAGCCGGAGACGGATGATATGCGTGAGGCTACCTCTTTGGTGATGATTGATCTTTTACGGAAAGCGGGTGCCGTGGTCAAGGTATTTGATCCTGTGGCGATAGGCGAGTGCAAACGTAGAGTTGCTGATCGGGTTGTTTACGCGAAGGATATGTATGAGGCGGTAATCGATGCGGACGCATTGTTGTTGTTGACCGAGTGGAAACAGTTTCGCTTGCCAAGTTGGGCCGTGATCAAGAAAGTAATGAGGCAACCTTTGCTGCTGGATGGTCGCAATATCTATGACGCGAAGGAATTGGGTGAGCTAGGCTTTACCTATGAATGCATCGGAAAATAGTTATGGATAATTTCGGTTTGGTCTCCATTATTACTCCTTCTTATAATTCTTCGTCTTTTATAGCGGAAACCATTGAGTCGATTCTTTCTCAGACTTATCTTAATTGGGAACTGTTGATTACCGACGATTGCTCTACGGATCGTTCTGTTGAGATCATAGAGCGGTATATTCAAAGGGATTCCCGTATTAAGTTGTTCCGGTTAGAAAAGAATTGTGGGGCGGGTGTTTGCCGGAATCGCTCTATCTCGGAGGCCAAAGGACGATTTATCGCTTTTTGCGATAGTGATGATCGATGGTGTCCGGAGAAGCTGGAGAAACAGTTGGCTTTTATGCGAGAGAAGGATTGTGCCTTATCTTATACCTCGTATATGACTTGCGACGAGAGTGGAAAGATTTCCAGCATTGTTATCGGAAAAAGAAGGGAGACCTATTTCTCTATGCGGTGTGATGATGGGATTGGCTGCTTGACCGCTGTCTATGATACGGAGAAAGTGGGAAAGGTCTTTATGCCGGAATTACGTAAACGGCAAGATTGGGGGTTATGGCTTACCATACTTAGGCGTTGTGAGGTCGCTTACGGCTTGAAAGAGCCATTGGCGATTTACCGAATTCACTCAAGTTCTATCTCTCGGAATAAATGGTCTCTCATAAAGTATAATTTACGTGTTTATAGAACGGTTCTCGGATATTCCCCGATGGCTTCGTATCTGTATTTCTTTATTCTGTTTTTACCTTCTTATTTTTCTAAGAAAGTATTCTTGAGGTTAGTAAATAGATAATTTGGAAACAGCTTTATTCGATATAACACGGCTTTGTCATGACTGACTTGTGCCGTGTTTTTTTATTTATTTACTTGATCATTGCAATGATATTCTTCCCAAGTATGATCCCAAGGAAGACCGCTATCAAACCAAGGATATTACTGGCAAGTACATTGAGTAGTGCCATCTTGTATTCTCCGGTACGCATAAGTACCATCGTGTCGAGAGCGAAAGAAGAGAAAGTCGTGAAACCACCGAAAAGACCAGTGAATAGAAAAGCTCTTGTATGGATAGAAAAATTATAGGCTTCCGCTATACTCCAGCAGAAGCCGATTAAAAAGGAGCCGATCACATTAACCGACAAGATACCAAAGGGAAAGGAGTAAAGCATCGATCGTTGCACCCACGTGGAAACTCCGAACCGTAGCGCAGATCCGATAGCTCCTCCTATTATTAAAAGAAAAACCTTTATCATATCAACCTAGTGTGTTTCCCCCGGGCTAGGTTAAGGCCCGGGGAGATGGTAAATGATTTAGGTTTTCAATTTAATTGGCCGACTCAAACTGTCTCAAGAAACGAACATCGTTTTCCGAGAACATGCGTAAGTCTTTTACTTGGTATTTCAAATTGGTAATACGCTCGATACCCATTCCCAACGCATAGCCTGAATAAACCTTGCTATCGATACCGCAGTTCTCAAGCACGTTCGGGTCTACCATACCGCAACCGAGGATCTCTACCCAACCGGTTCCTTTACAGAAGGGGCAACCCTTACCTCCACAAATGTTGCAGGAGATGTCCATCTCGGCGGATGGCTCCGTGAACGGGAAGTAAGAAGGACGCAAGCGAATTTTTGTATCCGGACTGAACATTTCCTTGGCGAAGAACAACAAGGCTTGTTTCAAGTCGGCGAATGAGACGTTCTTATCTACATATAACGCTTCTACCTGATGGAAGAAACAGTGAGCACGATAGGAGATAGCCTCATTACGATATACACGTCCCGGACAGATGATACGGATAGGCGGTTCTTGCTTTTCCATTACTCGGGTCTGTACGGAAGAAGTATGTGTGCGAAGCAATACATCCGGGTTATGCTGGATAAAGAACGTATCTTGCATATCACGGGCAGGATGGTCCTCGGCGAAATTCAAGGAAGAGAAGACATGCCAATCGTCCTCGATTTCCGGTCCCTCAGCGATGCTGAATCCTAACCGTCCGAATATATCGCAAATTTCTTTCTTTACAAGTGATAGAGGATGACGAGTGCCTAGTTCGATCGGGTAAGCCGTACGAGTCAAATCGATATCATCGTTTGCGGTCTGTACATTCTCAAAGCTTTCTTTTAATTCGTTGATCTTGCTCTGGGTTGTTTCCTTTAGTTCGTTCAAGTATTTACCAACCTCACGTTTTTGATCAGCCGCTACATTACGGAAATCATTCATCAACGCCGATATCTCGCCTTTTTTGCTGAGATACTTTATACGTAAAGCTTCTAGTTCCTCGGCATTTGCCGCTTTCATATTCTCTACTTCTTGAAGCAGAGCCTTAATTTTATCGAGCATTTCTAATCACACTTTGTATTTGTCATGCAAAAGTACGCCTTTCTTTTGAAACCGCAAGGGATTCGTAAGGTTTTTTAGTTAAATGTAAGCGCAGACACTTAGGTGTCTTGTTTTATATATTAAAGTATTTATATATCTTCGCAGCATAATCAAACTATAAATTAATTAATGGAAATAGTCATTATTATTGGCCTTATCTTACTGAATGGAATTCTTGCGATGTCGGAAATCGCCTTGGTCTCGGCCCGGAAGGCTAGGTTGGAAACCGAAGCGAAACGTGGCAATAAATCTGCGGGCACTGCTTTGAAGCTGGCAAATGAGCCGGATAAGTTTCTCTCAACCATCCAGATCGGAATTACCTTGATCGGTATCTTGACAGGTTTGTACTCTGGCGAGGCGTTAGCTCATAATTTCGCTGTTATAATAGCGCAAATACCGGTCCTAGAACCGTATGCGTTGGGGATCGCTAAAACGACGATCGTTATTATCGTGACGTATCTTACACTTATATTCGGAGAGTTGGTACCGAAGCGGATCGGCATGGGGTGTGCCGAGAAGGTCTCTATGTTAGTTGCTAAACCCATGAATTTTCTTTCCTTGATATCCTCTCCTTTTGTTTGGCTACTTTCAAAGAGTACGGCGTTGGCTGTGAAGATGACGGGCGTGGATACGAAAGAGGAAAATAGGGTAACAGAGGAAGAAATCAAGGCGATCGTGAAAGAGGGCTTCGACGGTGGCGAGGTGCAAGAGGTAGAGCAGGACATCGTAGAGCGGGTCTTTAATCTGGGAGACCGTAACGTGGGTTCTATCATGACGCATCGTAGCGAGCTGGTTTGGCTGGATGTGACGGATAGTACCGAGAAGATTCGGGAGAAAGTGGAGGAGAACTTATTTAATATATATCCCGTGGCCTCGGAGAAGTTCGATAATATAGTAGGAGTCGTTTATCTGAAAGATTTGTTCGGAAGGATCGACCAACCGGATTTCTCGATCAACCAAGTACTTCGCCCGGCACAGTTCGTTCCCGAGAACCAGAGCGTATATAACGCCTTGGAATCTTTCAAGCAGACACACGTGAAATATGGACTCGTTACGGATGAGTTCGGAGGCATTCAAGGTATCGTAACCTTGAAGGATATCATGGAAGGCTTAATCGGGCAAGTACCGGAAGTCGGAGAGGAGTCCGAGATCATACAACGTGAGGATGGTACTTGGTTGGTGGACGGCCAATATTCTTTCTATGATTTCTTGGAATATTTCGACATGGAGGATTTGTATGCCGAGCATGATTATAATACTTTGAGCGGCTTGATCCTAGAGATATTGGAACGTGTACCGAAGACGGGTGAGAAATTAAAGTGGCTGGACTTTGAGTTCGAGATCGTAGATATGGATGGCGCCCGGATCGATAAGGTTTTGGTCAAGTACTTGAAAAATGGGTAAAATGTCTTTTTAGAAGAGTACGCCGAGTGAAATACTCATCACGTTCGTTCGCTTGTCAATATTGATATCATAATTAATCTCGGGAACCGGGTTGTTGACTTTCTCGAAATCGGATTCCACTTGATTCAATCCGAACTCATAGACAAAGTCGAAGAATAGCCGTCCGATGCTAACCCCTACGCCCGTAGCGATATTGACTCCGAACGGGGTGTTGTCATTCACGTATTCTACATGCGTGGTGGAAGACTCTACCGTATAGGCGATCTTATAGTTGTATTTTAATTTGGGGCCGACCATAAGGCTAAGTCCGTAAGGCCCTTTCTTCACTAGGTTATAGCCTACCATTATGGGAACCTCTAAGGAACTGGTTTTCATCATCAAGAGGTCGGTAGTTGCCGATGTATTGGACATCATATTATTTTCCGGCAAACTTTGAGGTATGGAAAAACGGATATTTCCCTCGGAGCGATACCATGAGAAACTAGGCTGGAGGAAGAACCGTTCGATATTGACCCGGCAAAAGACCGCGGCCAGATAACCTACCTTATATTCGATGTCTATATTCTCCGCTTCCTTCCCATTGATGGAAAGGGAGTTTATGACTGGGAAAGTGGCGTTGAATCCTACTTTGGCTCCAAAGTTGAATGCCTTGTCCTCGAAACGCATGAAGCTCTGGGCTTCTGCTAACAGACCGAAAGATAGCAACGCTCCTATAAGGTAGACTTTTTTCATACCGTTATTTTTTCTTTTTCACGGACCAGCCGAATTTACCGACAAATTCACCTAACCCGTAATACTTACCATGCGAGTAAGCCAAAAGATCCGCTTTCTGCATATCAAAAGCCCCTGTCTCTGGGTCTAGATATCGGTCGTCAGCCTGTACGTTTACGACATCAGCGATAAACATATCATGACTTCCGAGAGCAATTACCTCTTTTACCCGGCATTCGATACAAAGCGGAGACTCGTCTATCGTAGGGGCGTTAACGACGGTCGCTTTTCCGGGAGTGAGCTTCATCTCCTCGAATTTATGATGGTCTTTCCCTGAGTTTACCCCGCACCAATCCGTGGCGTAGGCCAGCTCACGATTCGTCAAGTTAATGACGAACTCCATATTCTTCTTCAAGATCGGATAAGAGAATCGTTCCGGACGTACGGATATATAGCACATCGCCGGATTCGTACAAATCGTACCTACCCATGCGACTGTTATTATATTGTACTCGGAAGGCTCATTCCCACAACTCACCATTACGGCAGGCAATGGATAGATCATGGTTCCCGGTTTCCAATCGTGCTTCATATAAAACGCAGTTTTTACAATTGCGAGTTGAGAATTGAGAATTAGCTCCACAAAGGTCTTTGACTTTCAATTCTCAATTCTCAACTTTCAATTATTTAATGATAATGTCTTCTTTATTAATCTTACGTTCGCAATAATGACATTTAATGGTTCCCTTCTCCTTGTCGATCACGTGGAAGCGGGAAAGCATCGGCTCATTATTGGTGATACATTTCGGATTGTTACATTTGACCAAGCCAATCAGCTCGTCGGGTAAAGTAACCGTCTTCTTCTCTACAACCTCATAATCACGGATAATGTTCAATATAATATTCGGGGCGATCATGGCGATACGGTTGATCTCGTCCTCCTCGAAAAACTTGTCGGCGATCTTGATCATACCCTTGCATCCCATCTTGTTGCTATGGAAATTATTGCCGATCGTGATCGTATTGTTCATTTTCTCCAGTCCCAGTAAAGAGGCTACCTTGAATAATTGGCTGGGAGGAATATGGTCTATGGCGGTACCGTTCTCTAAAGCGGCTACCTGCAACTCTTTTTTCTTTTCTGCTGACATAAAACTTCGTTTTTATTCGTCGATAGATATACCTAAAACTTCGCAAATGATAGCTTGGCGTGCGAACAGCCCGTTGCGTGCCTGCTGGATGTAATAAGCCTTTGGATTGTCATCTACATCGTAAGCGATCTCGTTCACACGGGGTAGCGGATGTAAGATACGCAGGTTCTCACGGCTGTTTCTCAGCATGTCGTTACGCAGGATATACACGTTCTTTACCCGCTCGTACTCTTCCAAGTCTGTGAAACGCTCACGTTGTACACGGGTCATATAAAGGATATCCGTCTGGTTGATGATATCTTCCGTGAAATCGGTATGCTCCTCGTATTTGAGTCCGTGCTTGTCGCAGAAGTTCTTTTGCTCGTCCGGCATGCGCAGCTCGTTCGGCGCGACGAAGTGGAAGGTCGGATGGAAGTGAGACATTCCCACGATCAAGGAGTGAACCGTACGGCCATACTTCAAATCGCCGACCATCGTGATGGTGAGGTTATCCAGTTTGCCTTGTGTCTTGCGGATGGAATACAGGTCCAGCATGGTTTGCGAGGGATGTTGGTTCGCCCCGTCACCAGCGTTGATGATAGGGACATCCGTCACCTCGGAAGCATAGCGGGCGGCTCCTTCCAGATGATGTCTCATAATGATCAAGTCCACGTAATTGCTTACCATCAAGATCGTATCTTTCAAGGTCTCGCCCTTGGAGGAACTAGTCGTGGAAGCGTCCGAGAAACCGATCACCCGTCCACCTAAACGGTTTACGGCTGTCTCGAAACTCAGTCTCGTACGTGTAGAGGGCTCGAAGAACAGGGTGGCGGCGACTTTGCCTTCCAGTAATTTCCGGTTCGGATTCTCCTCAAACTTCCTTGCGTTATCCAGAATACGAAGAATGTCCTCTTTGGAACATTGATCGATAGAAACTAAACTTTTACTTTTCATAGGTTGTGTATATTCTGTCTTATGTACGCGAATGTATAAAAAAAGCGGAGACCGAAGGGCCTCCGCTTTATATTTTATTTTAAGAAATCAACTAGACTTGCCGGAAGATAGAACGTGTTATTTTTATCGACATAAACGACGACAGAGTTTAACCGTATCTCATCTTGGCCTTTCTTCCCGGACTTCACGATATTGGAGAACGGGGTGATCGTTAGCTGTTTTTTCTTATCTTTCTTGTTCTTAACGATCAAGGTTGGAGAACCTTTCTCGTCGGCGGCAGGGACGATCTCGCAAGTGTAATCCTCGAATACGTCCGTGTGGCGTGCGAAGTTCTTGTTTGTAAGATCTTCCAAGTTTTCGTGTGTCAATCCGAACAAATTGCATAAGTACTCATTCAGCTCGATGTTCGTATTCATACCTAGGGGTAAGGTTCCTTGCGGATGGTAAGCGGCTAGGAATACTTCCTCGCCCGTATGGCCGCCAGTCGTGAAACCGAAGCAAGTGCGGGAAGTGATGATATGCGCCATCAATCCGGTTAACGAGCCACTGTACATGGAGGAATTATCTTCCGGTTTGCGTTGGTCTTCCGGTATCGGGCTATTCTTATAATCCTTGCAATTGTTCAATGCGTTCATCTCTTCCGGTGTCAGCTCGAAGCCGGCGTAGGTGCGGAATACGTTTTGCACTTCTGAGTTAGGAACGCTGTTTACCTTGTTGGCGAAACCCTCGGCTGTCAATTTATACAGGGAGAATTGGTGGAACAATTGGTCTTTCGTCAATTTATCGTAACCTTTACAATCTTTTCTACCTAAGCTGATACCGCTGTTTCCGTGGTCGGGTACGATGACAACGGCAGTCTCGCCATTATTGCGTGCGAACTCCAATGCGGCACCGCAGGCACGATCGAATGCCAAGAAATCGGTAGCCATACCTACCGGGTCATTTCCATGAGCGGCCCAGTCTACCTTACTGCCTTCTACCATTAAGAAGAAGCCATTCGGGTTCTTGGATAATTTGTCGATCGCCTTACGAGTCATTTCCTCGATAGAAGGTTGCTCTTCCGGATTGCGGTCGATATCGTAAGCCATTTCCTTGTTGCCATATAAAGCCCACATCTTCTGATTATTATCGGCACGCATACCTTTCAGGTCGTTTCTATATACGCCGTATCCGTTCGCCAATAGATAATCTTCCATATCCTTCGTAAGGATAGACACTCCACCACCGATAACGACATCGATATCATTATGAACCATCTGCGGAGCGATCCAGTCGTATTTACCACGGTTGTAGCTATGAGCGGAGCAGTCCGCCGGGGTAGCGTGCGGGAATTCGCAAGTGAAAACCAATCCCGTGGCTTTGCCCTGCAACATCTTTCCAGCCTCCAATACGGTGGTAAGCGGTTGGAAAGCACGGGCCGGATCGGTCGGGTAGATATCGTTATCACCGTCGTTCTCCGGGTAAGTGGATACATAACCCGTACGGCTCGGCTGTCCGGTCATGTAGCATGATGTAGTAGGAGCGGAGTCGCCGATAGGGGCGTTAGAAGAATGCGTACGCACCGTTCCGCACAAATACGGGTCGATGTTCAATTTCGGTTTGCTGGGATCTTGGTACCATTGCAACCAACGGGCGATAGAGATAGTCGCCAATGAGGTTCCGTCCGGGATTAAGAGAATCACGTTCTTGACAGGCTTCACGTTCTCCTTTTCCACGGCATTGGCCGGCATAATGATAATAGCCAGCAAAAGTAGAAAAGCTAATGTTTTTTTCATGTGCTTTAATTTAATAATGTATAACAAATTCTTCTATTAAATCTTAATTTCCAAGTGGGATGATCTCCTCGTTGAACCGTGTCAACTTCTCCACGCCCGTCTCCGTTACAAGGAAACTGTTCTCGATACCCACGGCACCGACACCCGGGATCACGAATTTGGGCTCCAAGGCGAATACCATATTCGGCAAAAGCTCCTCTTTCGAGCGAGGGGTAAGCACGGGTAGCTCATTGATCTGTATACCGATGCCATGTCCCACGAATTTAGCCTGCTGCTCGGTTCCCATAAAGTTAGCCGAAAGACCTTCTTTCTTAGCGATATTCGCCGCTATATTATATAAATCCGAACAAGCGGTTCCCGGTCGGGTAGCGTTTTCCACCTCCTGCTGTATCGTAAGGGCCACTTGATGCGCCCGATAAGCTTCCTCCGTCAGGCGGCCTACGGAGAAGACACGGGTCATGTCCGTCATATAAGCCGTATAATTGCCGGCCATATCCACCATGATAGCGGTACCTTCTTTTAATAAAGTACCGTTAGCGCCTAGCGGACAAGAAGCGTCTATGCCGCCTCCACCCAAAGCGAAATCAAAAGGGGATGGGGTCTCGGCGTTTTCCCCGGCGAGAATACTACCCATATAGATATCCATATTGGCTCCGAAAGCACGGAAAAGACCGATCGAGCCGTTTTTGCGCATACGTTTCTCGATCTCGTACTGAAACTCCAAGTCTGTCATACCGGGACGGAAACATTCCGGGATCTCGCTATAAGTAGCCTCATGCTTGCGGGCGGCGATACGGAATTGCCCGATCTCCCAAGGGGTTTTTACCCGGCGAAGGTTTCGCATGAAAGCGGTGGCGTTACCGGCCTCCTCCGGTTGGAATACCTTATCTAAACGGATGTATTCATTATAAGTTAACTCATCTGCCTCTAACAAGAGCTTTTTGGGCATCTTAATCCCTCGTTCCGCAAATAAGGGTGGGATGTCTTCCGGCTTACGGATGTATTCCACTTGATGTCCTGAAAGCCCGTTCGGTCGCTTGATTAGGAACCACGGCTCACCGTCTACCGGCAAATAAAAATAACCACTATAGATTTGTCCTGTCGTATAATAAAGATTTACATCTACGGTAAGCAAACAGGCATCTATACCCATCTTTGCCATACCATCTCTCATCCGATCCCATTTTATCTTTAGGTCGTTCTTCAATTCTTCTGAAATCATCTTCCTTTGTATTACTTTTATTTTGTACCGGGCATCAAAGGTAACAAGAATTTACGAGATTTAAGTGGATTTGAGGTGAATAAAGTATTACAAACGCATATATGCGAATATACGGTTGAATAGGGAAATCTTCTTATGAATAAAGATAATCGTATCTGTATCTATTCCTTGATTCTCGTCGTGAATCCTATAAACCACGGCGTGGTCTTTACAGATCATGGCGTGGTTTACAAAGACCACGCCGTGGTTTGTAGAATAGAAGTAGATCCGATATAGAATATATAAGTATTCAGCTGGTTATTCTTGCGGAACAAATAGGGTATTCGATACTATTGGACCGGGATCTTGATAACCACCTTCCGGATATTCCCTTGGCCGATACCCGGGGCGTGCCCGTCTTCCGGGAAATAAATGGCGAATTGTCCGGGATAGATTTTCGTATAGGCGGTAGGTTTGTCGATATAAAAGGCGATATCTTGCTCCTCGTTGTATGGAACGGACTCCTCTAGTAATTGATCTCCCGGTTTCCATCCGATTTTCTCTACGCCCAATAAGGGGAATTGGATATCGATAAATTTCTTGTGGGTCTCGATGGCCGCTTCCGACTTCTCCTTTCCGAAGAGGCTGGCGATGCTAACCGTGAAACCAGCGTCCGCTATCTCGTATTTACCATCTTCCATTTTTGAAAAATCAGTAGACTTAACATAGTCAAAAGCCTGCTTAAACAGCGGATGGATACATTCGATCCGCTTAGAGTTCTCAAGTGAGTCTAGAATCATATTGTTATTAAGTTTTAGTAATTGGTTTGAAAATCGTTACAAATGTCGGGTATTTCCCTGTTAAATAATAGTCATATTTCTCAAATAAATCTATTAAGTTCCTAGGTTTCTTAACGTACGTAAATACTGTTTCGTAAAGTTTGCAATCTGGTTGCAATCATATTTATCGTATCTTTGTTATTCATTTATATATAACTAAACAGGTGATACGATCTATGAAAGATTTGGAGACAATTATACTACCGGTTCTCGAGATGAGTTGTGCCGTATGTGCCAATAACGTAGAGAATACGGTGAAGGGACTTCCCGGCGTGGAAGAGGCATCGGTAAATTTCGCGGCGAATACGCTTTCCGTCAAATACCATCCATCCTTGATTACTCCTCAGAAAATGAGAGAGGCCGTGCAGGAGGCCGGATACGATTTGGTCGTGGAGGTAGAGGATCCGACGGCGGTACAGGAAGAGATGGCACGAGAGCATTACCGGAAGCTACGCCGGAATACGATCGGGGCGTGGGTACTTTCCATTCCGCTGGCCCTGCTGGGAATGGTGTTTATGCATACGCCCGGCGGTAACTGGATCATGATGGCGCTGGCCTTGGTGATTATGATCGTGTTCGGGCGGTCGTTCTACGTGAACGGCGTGCGCCATGCGTTGCACGGTAGCGCCAATATGGATACGTTGGTGGCGTTGAGTACCTCGATCGCTTTCCTGTTCAGTTTCTTCAATACCGTATATCCGCGGTTCTGGTATGAGAAAGGATTGGAGCCGCATGTTTATTATGAGGCATCCGGCGTGATCATAGCGTTCGTCCTGTTGGGCAAACTTCTGGAGGAGCGGGCGAAGAACAGCACTTCTTCCGCTATCAAGAGCTTGATGGGATTGCAGCCTAAAACCGCCCGTCGTGTGCGAGATGGTCAGGAGGAAGAGGTCTCTATCTCGTTCTTGCGGGTGGGAGATCTTGTCAGTGTCCGTCCCGGTGAGAAGATCCCGGTGGACGGCACGGTGTCTCAAGGTTCCTCTTCCGTGGATGAGAGCATGTTGAGTGGCGAGCCGATCCCTGTCGTGAAATCACAAGGTGACCGGGTCTTGGCCGGGACGATCAACCAAAAGGGCGCTTTCTTGATGGAGGCGACCGGGGTGGGGAGCGCTACCGTATTATCACAAATCGTACAGATGGTACAAGCCGCTCAAGGAAGTAAGGCGCCCGTGCAGCGTATCGTTGATAAAATAAGTGGTATATTTGTACCGATCGTTGTCGGATTGGCGATACTTACTTTTATCGTCTGGCTGGTAGTAGGAGGAAGCGGGTACTTCTCGTACGCTCTCTTATCGGCAGTATCGGTATTGGTGATCGCTTGCCCTTGCGCGTTGGGACTTGCTACGCCAACTGCCTTGATGGTCGGGATGGGTAAAGGCGCCGAGCATCATATATTGATCAAAGACGCTTTTGCCTTGGAAAACCTTTGTAAGGTGGATACCGTCGTGCTGGATAAGACCGGGACCTTGACCGAGGGCGTGCCCGAGGTGACAGACTCTTTCTGGATATCGGAGGCGAGCCGGGATATGCTGGATATCCTTTATACCGCCGAGATGAAGTCTGAGCATCCTTTGGCGTCCGCTATCCTCTCATGGTTGAAAGGTACGGAGGCCGCGGAGATCGACGCTGATAGTTTCGAGAGCGTAACGGGGCGTGGTATCCAAATGCAGGTACATGGCGTGACGTATTGGGTAGGAAGCAAAGGCTTTTTGGAAACCTTCAAGGCGATGGTTCCGCCCGAGGCTGGGCGGGAAATCATCCGGTGGGAAGAGGATGGCAAGAGTATCGTTTATTACGGTTGGGAATCGGAATTGCTTGCGGTCATGGCTATTTCGGATCGGTTGAAACCTACGTCGGGAGAGGCGGTAGAGGCCTTGAAAGAAATGGGTATCGAGGTTCATTTATTGACCGGCGATGGAAAACGGACCGCCGAGACCGTTGCGGCCATGCTGGATATCCGTCATTATAAGGCAGATGTCTTGCCGAGCGATAAGGAGGAGTATATCCGTTCCTTGCAAGCCGCCGGAAGGAAAGTGGCTATGGTTGGGGATGGTATCAACGACTCGCAAGCTTTAGCCCGTGCGGATGTGAGCATTGCGATGGGTAAGGGAACGGATATCGCCATGGATGTGGCGATGGTCACGTTGATTACTTCGGATTTGATGTTATTGCCGGATGCGATCCGCTTGTCGAAACGTACGGTTCGCTCGATCCACCAGAATTTATTCTGGGCATTTATCTATAACTTGATCGGAATCCCATTGGCGGCGGGTGTCTTATTCCCGGTGAACGGACTGTTACTGAACCCGATGTTGGCGAGCGCCGCGATGGCTTTCAGTTCCGTGTCGGTGGTATTAAATAGCTTACGGTTGAAATGGAGTAAACTTTAAATAATAAGTAGAGATATGGCAACATTAAAATTTAAGACAAACGCTAAATGTGGCGGATGCGTGGCGGCTATCGGCGCTAAGTTGAATAAATTAGTAAAAGAGGACGCATGGTCGATCGACTTGAAATCCCCGGATAAAACATTGACTATAACAACCGATCTTCCGGCGGAGACCATTCTTTCAGCCGTATCGGAGGCCGGTTTCAAGGCCAGCGCCTTGTAGTCGTAGCGATCGGATGGATGAGAAAACAAAGACAGACTCATGGTGAGGAAGTAGCGAATGTGCTTACGCATGGCGCGGGCATGTTGTTCGGCTTAACGGCGATTATCGTCTTGATGATCGCCGGGATTCGTACAGGTGATCCGTGGGTGATCGGTAGTTTCGCCGTTTATGCGTTGTGCATGACTTCCTCGTATGTGACCTCTACCTTTTACCACGCCGCTTCCGATCCCAAGCGAAAATGCCAGTTGCGCCGTTGGGATCATAGCGCTATTTATTTGCATATCGCGGGTACTTATACGCCATTTACCTTGGTGGCTCTCCGCGACGAGGGTTTCTGGGGCTGGGGATTATTTATTACGGTTTGGCTGGCCGCGGTTATCGGTGTATGGTTTAGTTTCCGTCGGATGAAGAAAAAGGATAATCTGAAAACGGTTTGTTATCTGCTGATGAGCTGGGTGGTGATTATCGCTTTCAAACCTTTGATCGATGTTTTCCAGCGTACGGATTCGATGTATGTCTTATATTGGCTGATCGGAGGAGGCTTGTTCTATTCCTTAGGAACGATTTTCTTCTTTCTGGATAAATATAAATATATGCATTCCGCATGGCATTTATTCGTTCTCGGGGGAACGGTTTGCCATTTTATAGCGATCTATAATTTGGTGTAAGGAAAAACAAAGAAGCCGGAACTGTGTTTGGCGGTTCCGGCTTCTTTGTTTCTTGTTCTTCCGTATGTTGTTTCTCGTATTTATAATCCGCTAAAATCAACCCCATTGAAAAGCAAGGAAGGGATTCGCCAGCTGGAGGATAGGCGGGGGTCGTTTCCGACTTCCGCTAGGTTACTCCATAGGGAGAGCATATTACCCGTGGCGTTCATCTCGGAGATCGGTTGGGATAGCTTGCCTCTCTCGATCAAGAAACCTTCCACGCCATACGAGAAATCGCCGGTCGTGCTATTGCAGTTTCCACCGTTGAAGCCGGTCACCAATATACCTTTGTCGATAGAGGCGATCAATCCGTCCAGATCCTTATCACCATTCCGCATGGTAAGAATCGAGGGAGAGCCGATCGTTTGTTCCATGCCCATCTTGTTGGCGGAATACGTATCGATATAATACGTTTTCAATATACCCTGCTCGAATACCGGAAGACGTTTCGTGGCAACACCCTCGCTATCGAAATAACGTGCGCCGGAAGCCTTTACCAAATGAGGCTCATCTATCAAGGTCATCTTGTCGCTCGCTACCTTTTGGTCGATCTTATCCAACAAGAAAGAGTTCTTTTGCTGGATGGAGGAACCGTAAATGGCTCCGATTACTGGAGAAAGCAGACGACTGGAGTTCATGTTATCCACGATCATGATATATTTACCGGACGCCACTTTCCGCTGTCCCAGTTTTCGAAGCACCCGTTCCAGCGCTTTCGTACCAATACCGGTCTTCACTAGCTCGTCATAATACAAGGAAGAGTCGTACCAATAAGACTCGGGACGGGCGTCGCCCTCCCCACGGATGCTGACACTCCCCACCAAACCATAAGAGGAACCGGAAGCCTCGCCTTCGAAACCGTTGCTGGCTACCATGTACTTAAAGTCCTTCTCGTCGCTGTAGGAAGCGTTGGCGGAGATGATCCGGTCGTCCTTGCCCATGATCTCCTCACAGACGCTCATGGCCAACGCTACCTTGTCGTCCGGTTGCACGGAGTCGAAATTCGGGTCGACCAATCGCAAGTCCGCCGCCCCACCTTTATAATACAAGGAAGCGTCCGGCAGCGTGCGAGCCTTGTCCTCGGCGAGGAAACGAGTGGCGGCGATACCATCCTTGATGAACTTCTCCAGCTCTTTCTTATCCAAGCGATTGGTAGAGTAGGAGCCGTAACGGCCGTCCACGAACAAATGAACCACCATGCTGTTCTCGGACGCCTGTTGCAGACGGTCTATTTTCATATCCCGTATCTCAAACGAACTGCTGGAACCATTGTAAAGCGTGACACGTGAAGATTGGCAACCATTCTTCAAGGCATATTCCATGGCCCATTGAGCCAATTTCTTATTTTCGTTTGTTATCATATTAGTTTTCTCCTCCTACTGTAAGTTTGCTGACTAAGGCCGACGGCATACCGCAGGTTACCGGGCAAGACTGTCCATCCTTACCGCAGGTCCATGTGCCGTTATCCATTTTATAATTATTACCCACCATCGTGATATCCGCCAACGCTTTCGGGCCGTTACCGATGATATTGATATCCTTGATAGGTTGGGTAAGCTTGCCGTTCTCGATCAAGTAACCATCCTTCACGAAGAAGGTAAAATCGCCCGCGCCGATCTGTACCTGCCCGTTCGTGAAGTTGGCGGCATAGATACCTTTCTTTACGGTAGAGATGATCTCCTCTTCCGTCACGTTGCCCGCTTCCATATAAGTGGCACGCATACGGGGGATAGGCATCTGACGGAAAGACTCCCGGCGGCCATTGCCCGTAGAGGGGATGCCGTAATGTTTCGCGCTGATACGATCGTGCAGATAACTGGTCAAGACTCCCTCCCGTACGATATAGGTTTTTTGTCCGTCCACACCCTCGTCATCGATATTGACTGAGCCCCGGTTGAAAGGAATCGTGCCGTCGTCCACCACGTTGATATGCTCGTTGCAAACTTTCTTGTTCAGTTGATCAGAGAAAATAGAGGTGTTCTTACGGTTGAAATCTGCCTCGAAAGCATGGCCGATCGCCTCGTGCAATAAGATGCCAGAGCCACCGGCACCCATGACAACGGGCATTTCCCCGCCTTTAGGCTTGATCGCCTGAAATAAGATAGAGGTCTTATCCACCGCCTCTTGGGCAAGCTCGTCGATCAGGTCGTCCGTTAGGAATTCCGCTCCCATGCGGAAAGCCCGTGCGGCGTACGAGTTCTCGATCTTCCCGTTATCCTCCATAATACAGACGGCACTCAAAGCACTCATCGGGCGATAATCGTAATAAATCTGCCCTTCCGAGTTACAGAATAAGATATGAGAGGTCGTGTCTCCCAAAGAGGCCATCACCTTGGTGACCCGCTTGTCCTTGGCGAAGATCTGATCGTTCAGTTTCTGCAAGAAAGGCATCTTGTCATTAATGGCTATCTCGTCCCAAGGTGTTTGTACGCTATAGAAATTGTTCGTATGCTTTTCTTCCGTTAAGTTGATAGGAGCGGTATTCGCTGATCCGGTGGCGATCCGTGCGGCCGTACGAGCCGCCTTCAGCATCTCGTCCAAGCTGACGTTCTCCACGTAGGCATATCCCGTTTGGTCGCCGGACAAAACACGTACGCCCATCCCAAAATCGATGTTAGATGAGGCACGGTTTACGGCACCATCCTGCAACCCCACGTTGTTCCTGTATGAATGCTCAAAAAACAAATCGGCATAATCCCCGCCTTTCTCCAAGGCTGCTGCCAATACTTTCCTCAAATCCCCCTCACTCACCTTGAAATAATTCATGGCGAATGAAATACCGGCTGCTTTATCACTCTCACTACCGGTGCAACTTCCTAGTAGGGAAGGAGCCGCTAATGTTCCAAGCATAACCATACTTCCTGTTTTAATGAAATCACGTCTGTTAATATTCATGTTGTTGTTGTTTAGCCCAATCCATCACGTTTGCGGGTGGACGTTGATTCAATAACTCTTTTTTCATAAAATCCATGTAAGGAGCTACGTGCTTGAAGAATTTCTTGTATCCCTTACATAGATAATTTAGTCCCGGTTCTCCATTCGGCGTATGGAGGAACCGGTTTTTCGGGCATTCCCCATGGCAAGCGAAAAGATATTCGCATTCCTTGCATTGCGTAGGGAGCTTATCTTCTTTATCCGTTCCAAACTTTTGTTGTACCGGACTGTACATCATCTCCGTTAATGTCTTTGTTTGGATATTCCCGAGTTTGTATTCCGGGAATACGAAATGGTCGCAAGCGTACACGTCGCCATTGAACTCCATTACCCCGGCGTGACCGCAATGGCGGGCCAAGGAGCAGACCCCGGGTTGCTCACCTACCCAGTTGGCCAAGGTGGAATCGAATAATTGGATGTAGAACTTGCCGACATCCTCTTTCAGCCACTCGTCGAACAAGGCGCAAAGGAAATCCCCCCATTTCTCGCTATCTACCGAGAACGAAGCTAGCTCGATCGCAGCGTCTTGCTCCTCGGGAGAAGATAGCTTGGTACCTTCCTTGTGCCGGCCGATACGCTCCACGATCGGGGCGAATTGGATGAAACGGCAATCCAGTTCCTTGAAGAAATTATAGAATTCCAGCGGATAATCCACGTTATAATCATTCACGACGGCCATGGCGTTATATTCTACCCCATGTTTTTTCAGCAACTCGATTCCCTTCATCACTTTATAGAAAGAGGGGAGTCCCTGCCGGTTCCTACGGTATTCGTCGTGGAACTCTTGCGGGCCATCGATAGATACACCCACCAAGAAATTATTTTCCTTGAAAAATTGGCACCACTCATCATTCAATAGGGTACCATTGGTTTGGATACAGTTATCTATTTGCCGTCCTCCCGCATACTTACGCTGCAACTCCAAGGCTTTTTTATAGAAGCTGATCGGCCGCATCAGCGTCTCGCCTCCATGCCATGTAAACAAGACTTCTTGCATGGTTTGGCATTCCATGTATTCCTTGATGAACTTCTCGAGTATCTGATCCGTCATGATGTGATTCTTCACGTCCGGATAGAACTTACTTTTCTCAAGGTAATAACAATACTCGCATGCCAAATTACAAACAGAACCAACCGGTTTCAACATGATGTAGACCGGCTTGGCGAAAGGGGAAATATAGGAACTATTCATGGTATACTATTAGATATTACATTTCTATTTCAACTCGAACTCGCTAAGCACGATTTTTTGTTTTAGCTCGCTGAACGTTTGATCTGACTTAGTCAGTGTACGGAAGGTATATTTATCCCCGTATGTGGAAAGTACCTTTTCCATCTCATTTTCTCCGATCAGGAAATAACCTTTGGCGGGTGTTTCTTTATCGAAGTCATGGAAGATATTTCCCATATAGAAGTTTAACCCGTACAGATTCCGATAAATCCGAAGGTTATTTACGACATATACATTCTTTTTATTCAATGGATATTCTTTCAGGATACGTTCAGCGAAAACACGGCAAGAATCCCCTTCACGAATACCTCTCATAATGACACCATCAATTAATAAATTAACCGAGAATGTCAAGGCTATCGTAGCGTAGAGAATCTTGATATTTATTTTCTTGAACATCTGGTAATAGACCGTTCCTAATATCAATAGATTTATGAAGATAATACAGATCGTAAGCGTACTGGGGTGAACTAATACTTTTGATACCATTTGTACCATGTCCAAGGTCGATGCGTTTTGTGTATATTGACCGACGATACCAACAGGATCAATAATACTGAATACCGTAAGCAAGATCGCTATCATGACGACACTTACTACGGAAGCTAAAAAGGCAGCGAATACCCGAGTTACTTTCGTACGGTATTCTGTAATATATAAGGCATACTGAGCCAAGAACAAGGCAATGAACGGATAAGCCGGCATTAAATATACGCTTCGTTTACTGGAAGGGATCGAATAGAAGAAAAGGATGCCGACTAAAGCAACCAAACTAAATAAACGAACTTTTTCCATGGAGCGGATACGTTTCCACGTATTCTTTAAGATCTCTTTAATAGGTTGCTCAGGCTTACTAAGTTTCAGCCCGAATAAAGAGAAGAAAAAGAAAATAGTCCAAGGTATAAAGCCTGCCGCCAACGTCATGAAATTGTACCAAACACCATTCTCATGCCCCAGATCATAGGAAATTTCAGGAGTGTTTAGGTGTAAGAAACGAGCGAAATTCTCCGCTAATACGACATTAAGGAACTCATCTCCACCCTGCTTCCATGCAGCGGTATACCACAACATCGGTAGGAATAAAGAGGAAATTCCCGCATATAATAAAGTCTTGAATATGGTGAGATAACTGTATTGACCTAACATTAATAGATAAATGCCGAATACGAATAGGGGCAATACTACGCCTACCGGTCCTTTGGTCAGAACGGCGCATCCTAATAATAAAGGTATGAATATGGGAAGTCCTTTCAGCTCTAATTTATCTTCCCATCGATATAGCTGGAAAAGCCCTATGACTATAAAAGTAGTGAGCAGCATATCCACTCGGGTCGTCATGGCCGCCCGATGTATCTCTACGCAGGTGACCAATAGGAGGGTCGCTATGAATGCCTCCTGAAACTTTACGATTCGTTTACCGAAAAAGACCAATACGAACCCGATCAAGGTAATAAAGGCTAAAGCCGATGGCAAGCGGGAGGTGAACTCGGAAACATATCCCTGTGGATAGGAGAAAGCAGCCATTAACCAATGCGCCATCGGTGGCTTAAAAGCGAACTCGTTCGCGTAAGATTGTGGCAAGACCCAATTACCTGTCTCAAGCATGGAGATCGCTACGGCCGCTTCCCGAGGTTCCCCTTTGGTGGAAAAGTCGCCGAGGCCGATCCAAGGTAACACAGATATAATACAGATTACTACCATCATGGTTACCGGCTTTTGCAAGTAAAGATATTGAAGTGTAGGTGTACGCATATGACAATTAATATATAGGGCTTTGGCCCATTAATGTTATAAAACAGTTTGCAAAAGAACAATTTTTTATGGACTTTCCCCGCATTTTTAGAAACTTTTTATGTGCCCAATGAATGTTTGATAGCCTTTCGTATCGCTTCCGCATCCTCCTTGTTTTCCTTTAATATGGAGAGAATCAGGTTTAAATAACTCTCTTTGTTACTGATACCGCAGATCGCGCATAGACGGCTCTGTGGCAACATCCCTTTTTGATTATAAACACGGAGGATGCTTTTGTAGTTCTCCGTTTCTATATAAGACTCGAACTCTTCTTTTATGTTTTTGTATATTTCTTCCGCATGGATGTTCAGACGGATACTCTCTACATGTTCGGTTAATTGCTCCACCGTCGTTATCTTGCGATCAACGGTAGTCTCTAGTTTTTTACGGACTTGATGTTTGGCATGAAGGATTACTTGCGAGTCCAGTTCTTTTTGGAAAAGACGTACTACGTTTTCTTTCACTTGCTTGAAAACATCGTCCGGATCTTTCATCAACCGTTTGGCGACCGTCTTGATCACATCCTCTATCATCAACAGGTTCTCCACTTCCGCTACGTCCGGTACATAAATATGTTGTTCCCGTAGATAGTTTATTTCTCCTTGCGTACGCCTGTCACGATCTACGATACCTTTGCTATCCAATGTATGGAAGTCTTTCAGTTGGCCGAACGCTTTGGTTGTCTCGATTACTTTTTGGCAACCACCCATCGGTTTCACCAAATAATCGGGGAATATGAAGGGGTAAAGCTTGCTGTCGATACTGTTCGTGTCGGTCCCTTCGATAAACAAGATTGGTTTCCGGCTGCCAAGTATTTCCATATATACTTCTTCCGGGAAACTTTCATTACTCTCGATCAACTCGTAATCCCATACGGAATGATCTGCGTCGTAAGAACGAATCCAGATCCGTTTGCTGTCGGAGCGGGAGGTGGCGAAATCAATGTCATGTGTGAGATAAACAAACGTACAGTCCGGGCGTATCGCCTCAATCTCGTCCCAAAGCTGGTTCTTTATTGAGTTGTGGAGAAGGGTTTCCGGCTCTTCGATCACGAGCAAGGCGTTCGGGCATGCGCATAATGCGGCCCCAATCAAGTAGAACACCAGTTTCTCGCTATCGCTCATGCGTCCGGCGGTGTAGGAATTTGAATCACGCCCCGTGGATACAAGCTCGATAAATCCCGACTTTCGTATCAGGCGATTATGCGGAAACATCTTTTCCCAGATCGCTTGTATAATATCTATCTTGGTGATCGGAGGATCTACTTCGTTATTAGTTTTGCTGGCTTCCTTGAAATTGACTGCCGCCTCGAACTCCTCGCTCTGGAGTTGCAAAATCAGTTTCTCGTATTCAGAAATACGTGGCATGAACAGTCGTTCCTTGATCATAGACTGTAAACGTGCGAATTCATTGGAGGCCGATAATTTAGATTCGTCATCGCTGATGAATAAGGCATGTATACCGGATATTCTTTTCGCTTGACCCGCATATCTCTCCAATAAATCTCTGCCAAAAGAGCTTTTCCCCGCACCGTTCGCTCCGATCACGACTAATATCTTCGTGTCTAGCATGATGGGATGTGTCACATTAACTTTCGTTGGGAGTGTTAGTTCCATACATGTTATTGATTAGGTTTTCAAAGATAAGCTTTTTCTTTGAAAGTTCGCACGAGACCTGAAAAATAAAGTGCCTTTCCCGAAACATCCTTAAAGACGGGAAAGGCGCTTTTATTAAAACCTTAGCAGAGTTTTTTCTTATTTGCTCTTCTCCAAGATAACGCGAGCGAGGCGAGCTTGTATTTGCATTAATGTATTAACATCCTCGTTCTCGAAATTGATGTCAGCTACTTTTAAACTTCTTTTGGAGACTACCGGAGCCGATTTAGCAGCCATTAATTCTTGTACTAATTCATCTACTTGCTCTTTGATTTTCTCTGCCTTTTTTGAATAATCTACTGTACGTGCCATAGTTCTTTTGATATTTTATTTTATGAATACTATCGCAAAGATAATTACATTTTTATAATACACATAATAAAACGTAAATATTCTGTGCTATTTTTACGAAAAAGTCCGAGCTGCAATATTTTCGCAGCTCGGACTAGGTAATTATCGAGATGAATGTGTGTTATGCTTTTGTCGTATTCGTCTCGGATACGTCATTTTTTACTTCCCAATGGAACGGTTCGAATTCAGTGTTCGGATCTACCCAAGATGCTTTCTTAGACGCATAGATAATAAACGGTGCCGCAACGACAACTATTACACCGATGAAGAGAACGGCGAACCAAACCGTATTATTTCCTGTAGAAATCTGGCTAGGAGGAATGAAACTTAATACGAACGCTAATAAGGAACCACAGAATCCTAAACCTCCGATCAACCACATCAAGCCATTGCCACCTTTTCCGATACGGAAAGGACGACCTGCTTTTTTCATCTTATAACGTAATGCGATCGCTCCGGAGAACATCAACATATACATTATTAAATATAAGATCACCGTAAGCTGTGATAAGATTTGATAAAAGCTTTGTACGGATGGCATTACCACGAATAATAAGCTAAGAAGTGTAACAGCCGCTCCTTGGATATAAAGGATGTTTTTCTGTACGCCGATCTTATTGGTCTTCTGGAAGAACGGGGGCAGATAACCTGCTTTACCAACTGCGAATATACCTTTGGAAGGACCAGCGACCCATGTCAATACTCCTGCTAATACGCCAAATGCCAAAGCGATAGCGATAATTGGGGATAACCATGAGGCATGAATGTACTTGAAGTAATTGTCGAATCCCACTAATAAACTTTGCGTAAGATTGATGTCTTTCTCTGGGATAATAATACCCAACGCAAAAGTTCCTAGTACGAAGATTACAACGGTGATCAAGGCACCGATAAATACAGCTTTCGGATAGTTTTTAGAAGGATTGTCAACGTCTTTCACGTGAATACCGCCCATTTCCATACCTGCGTAAAAAAGGAAGATACTTGCGGCTAAGACTAAGTTGTCGAATTTACTGAAGTCGGGGAAGAAGTTACTGTGGAAATCCATATTGGAATGCCCGCCAGTCGCTAGATATACGATACCTAAAATGATGAGTAAGGCCGCCGGGATGATAGTACCTACCATACCTCCAATTTTCGCTACTTTTCCAACCCAACTCAATCCCTTTAGTGAGATAAATGTAGCCAGCCAATAAATAATTAACACGATCGCTAACGTGTAGTATTTGTTATTCGCCAGCAGCATATCTTCGGGATGATCCATACCGATGAAGGCGATGGATACGGCTCCAAAAGTTAATACTGTCGGATACCAGATCGTACTTTCAATCCATTGAACCCAGATAGCCAGAAAGCCTAGACGTTTTCCATAGGCCTCACCTACCCAACGGAATACACCACCTTGTTTGTCTTGGAACATTGCCGCTAATTCCGCTGCCACCAAAGAGGTCGGGATTAAGAATACGATTGCCGCGAATAAGTAATAGAAAGCCGAACTTAGTCCGTATACGGCTTCTGCTGGCAGTCCGCGTAAAGATACTACTGCCGTCACGTTCATGATTGCTAGGGTAAACACACCTAGCTTTACTGTCTTGTTGATATTTGCCATAGATTTATGTTTTAAAAATGAGAATTACTTCTCTCGTTTAAGTCTGAGTTTATAACAGCGAATCAAAGAAGATGTTTTGTTTTTGCTACGTAAAACTTGGTTAATTAACACATTTCGCTGTTTAAACAAATGGTATATGAGGTTTGTTGTCATAAACCAAAATGAAAAGGATTATAATTAAATAAATAGTAACGCTTATGAAAATGGCCGTATTTGATTTCGCATTGAGAAAGAAGGGGGTATATGGTGTGTTACATATCATTATACTATTGTTGTCGCTGTTCTTGGTTATCAGTATCTCCATCGATACATTTAAGAATATTCCCTTTTACACGCAAACTTCTTATAAGAAGATTCAATTATGGATCTGTTTGTTTTTTCTTTTCGATTTTGTTTTGGAACTTTTCCTATCGAAAGATAAATTACGTTATTTGCGAACGCACTTTATTTTCTTGCTCGTAGCGATCCCTTACCAAAATATAATAGAATATTATCATATTATCACCTCACCCGAGCTTAGTTATTTCTTACGTTTCGTTCCTTTGGTACGGGGCGGGTATGCGTTGGCGATCGTGGTGGGATGGTTGTCGTATAATAAGGCATCCGGCTTGTTTGTTTCTTACTTGACGATGTTGTTGGCCACGGTTTATTTCTCAAGTCTTATATTTTTTGTCTTGGAGCATAAGGTGAACCCGTTGGTGGCTAATTATGGGGACGCTCTATGGTGGGCGTTTATGGATGTGACGACGGTTGGCTCTAACATATCCGCTATTACGGTTACGGGACGAGTCCTCTCAGTCGTATTGGCTGCTTTGGGCATGATGATGTTTCCAATATTTACGGTATATGTGACAAGCCTTGTCCAAAAAAGTAACGAGGAGAAAAAGAGGTTTTATGAGAACATGCAGGCTCCTTCTCCCCAGCCAGAGGTGAAGGATAAATAGAAACTCTGGTTCCTACGATGGATACTGCGAGGTCTTCCCGTAGGGAACAAACAGGCGGAAGGAAGTGGCTGAGATTACACTATGATTTGTCGGAAAGTTTGATTGGCTTCTGTTTTTTTCGTATCTTTACGGCCCCTAAAACCAGATAGGTAAAAGATGATAAAAGATAAGCAGGCATTGGAAGGCGGGCGCATATCCATACTTGGCGCACGTGTTCATAATCTGAAGAATATAGATGTAGAGATTCCGAGGAATAAGTTGACGGTGATTACCGGCATGAGTGGTAGCGGCAAGTCCTCATTGGCGTTCGATACGATTTTCGCCGAGGGACAAAGGCGGTATGTGGAGACATTCTCGGCTTACGCCCGGAATTTCTTAGGGAATATGGAGAGACCCGATGTGGATAAGATAACAGGTCTGAGTCCGGTTATCTCCATTGAGCAAAAGACAACCAATAAGAATCCTCGTTCCACCGTCGGTACGACTACCGAGATCTATGACTTTTTCCGTTTGCTTTACGCTAGGGCGGGAGAGGCCTATTCCTATTTGAGCGGGGAGAAGATGGTGAAATATACCGAGGATCAAGTCCTGAGGCTGATCTTGGATGAATACAACGGGAAGAAAACGTATCTCTTGGCTCCGCTTGTGCGTAATCGTAAGGGACATTATAAGGAACTTTTCGAGCAGATACGTAAAAAAGGATATCTGAACGTCCGTGTCGATGGCGAGTTGAAAGAGATCTTCCATGGGATGAAGCTGGATCGTTATAAGATGCACAGCATCGAGGTGGTGATCGATAAGATGATTGTCTCCGAGGCAGACGAGCGTCGTTTGAAAGAGAGCTTGAAGATCGCCATGAAGCAAGGCGATGGCCTTGTGCTGATACTGGATGCCGAGACTAACGAGGTTCGCCATTATAGTCGTCGCTTGATGGACCCGGTGACTGGATTGTCTTACAGTGAGCCGGCTCCGCATAATTTCTCGTTCAACTCCCCTCAAGGAGCGTGTCCGAAATGTAAAGGCTTAGGACAGGTCAATTTGTTGGATATGGACAAGATCGTTCCCGATCCATCCTTAAGTATATATAGCGGTGGCATCGTCGCTTTGGGTAAATATAAGAATTCGTTGATATTCTGGCAGATCGAGGCGCTTTGCCAAAAGCATGGCGTGACGATCAAGACGCCTATACGGGATATTCCCGAGGAGGCGATGGACGAGATCATGAACGGTACGGACGAGCGGTTGCAGATCAAGAATGACTCGTTAGGATCGTCTAACTATTTCTTGTCGTATGAGGGAGTCGCCAAGTATATCTTGATGCAACAGGAGAGCGAGGCATCCGCCTCGGCGCAGAAATGGGCGGGACAATTCATCAAGATGGCCACTTGTCCGGAATGTAACGGCTGGCGGTTGAATAAGGAGGCGTTGAGCTACCGGATAGCGGGAAAGAATATCGCCGAGTTGTCGGCCATGGATATCTCGGAATTATACGAGTGGCTGGAGGGTATCGAGGAGAAGCTGGACCCGAAACAGCTTCGGATCGCTACGGAGATATTGAAGGAGATACGCTCCCGCCTGCGCTTCTTGCTGGATGTGGGATTGGATTATCTTTCCATGAACCGGGGTTCCGCTACCTTGTCCGGTGGCGAGAGCCAGCGTATCCGTTTGGCTACCCAGATCGGAAGCCAATTGGTGAACGTACTTTATATATTGGATGAGCCGAGTATCGGTTTGCACCAGCGGGACAACGTCCGTCTGATTAACTCCTTGAAGCAATTGCGTGATACGGGAAACTCCGTGATCGTCGTGGAGCATGATAAGGATATGATGCTGAGTGCCGATTACGTGGTGGATATGGGGCCTAAAGCGGGCCGTCTGGGGGGTGAGGTCGTCTTTGAGGGAACGCCCAAGGAGATGCTGCGTGTAGATACCTTGACCTCTTCCTATCTGAATGGAAACACGGAGATAGCCGTTCCTGCCGAGCGTCGGAAAGGCAACGGGCAGTTTATTACGATCAAGGGAGCCAGCGGCAATAACCTGAAGCATGTGGACGTGTCTTTCCCCTTGGGTACTCTTATTTGCGTCACGGGTGTGTCGGGTAGCGGAAAGTCTACCTTGATAAACCGCACGCTGCAACCGATCTTGAGCCAGCATTTCTATCGCTCGCTGGAAGACCCCTTGGCATACGACGCCATCGAGGGAATCGAGCATGTCGATAAGATCGTGAATGTGGATCAATCTCCGATCGGTCGTTCCCCCCGGAGCAACCCAGCTACCTATACGGGGGTATTCTCGGATATCCGGAATCTGTTCGTGGAACTTCCGGAATCGAAGGTGAGAGGGTATAAACCGGGACGTTTCTCTTTTAACGTATCGGGCGGACGGTGCGAGACCTGTAAGGGAAATGGCTATAAGACGATCGAGATGAATTTCCTTCCGGACGTGCTGGTGCCTTGCGAGGATTGTCACGGCAAGCGATATAACCGGGAAACCCTAGAGGTTCGTTTTCGTGGGAAATCAATTGCGGATATCTTGGATATGACGATTAATATGGCAGTGGAGTTCTTCGAGAATATCCCGACTATCTTATCCAAGATCAAGGTCCTGCAGGATGTAGGTCTGGGATATATCAAGTTGGGGCAACCCTCTACTACCTTATCCGGTGGCGAGAGCCAACGTGTCAAGCTGGCTACCGAGCTGGCGAAGCGGGATACGGGAAAGACGCTTTATGTATTGGATGAACCTACCACCGGTCTGCACTTCGAGGATATCCGGGTCTTGCTGGGGGTATTGAACAAGTTGGTGGATAAAGGCAACACGATCATCGTTATCGAACATAACCTCGATGTTATCAAAAGCGCCGATTACTTGATCGATATGGGCCCCGAGGGCGGTCGCCGTGGAGGTAACGTCCTTTTCACCGGGACTCCGGAGGCTTTAGCGAAGAGTGGCGTCGGGTTTACGGCTCCGTTCTTGAAAGAAGAGTTAGATATAGCAAATAAGAAAAAATGAAGAATCCTATACAAATGATCAAGCAGTGCGTGGAGAAGGAGGAACCTTACTTCGTGCTGAGAGGGCAGGACGTATGTGCGTTGGCTGCCATAGAGACCTATTATGAGGAGGTGAGGAATAAGGTGAAAGATCCTTATTTCATCGAGGAGATCGAAGAGATCATGAAAGATTTCCGGGCGTACCGGGAGGAAGTGTCTAACACTAAAATACCGGATTGATTTATGGCAGACGACAGTTACAAGACCATCAAGCAAGTAGCCGAGGGATATTATACCGAGAAGCGCAGCCGCTTTATCTCGTATGCTATCCCCGTGCGTACGGTGGAAGAGGTGAAGGAGCAACTGGAGAAATACCGTAAACAATATTATGATGCCCGCCATGTATGCTGGGCGTATATGTTAGGTCCAGAGCGGCAGACGTTCCGGGCCAACGATGACGGGGAGCCTTCTTCCACGGCCGGGAAACCGATCCTCGGACAGATCAACTCGAATGAGCTGACCGATTTATTGATTGTCGTAGTACGTTACTTTGGTGGGATCGAGTTAGGGACCAGCGGCCTGATCGTCGCTTATCGCACGGCCGCCGCTGAGGCTATCTCCGCCGCAGAGATCGAGGAACGTACGGTAGACGAGGACATCACGGTCGTTTTCGAATACCCATACCTAAACGGGATCATGCGTATCGTAAAAGAGGATAACCCCGCTATCATCTCACAGAAGTTCGAGATGGATTGCGAGATGACGCTTCGTATCCGTAAAGGAGAGGCTGAACGCCTCAAAAATCGTTTGTTAAAGGTTGAGACCGCTTATCTAAAAGAGTAGCAAGCGATCAACTAATTCAATTTTCAATTGTTTTTTGTAGAGACAAGGCTCATGAGGAACCCTGCCCCTGCATTTTATTGTGTAAATATTAATATAGTTTTATCTGAATGAAAAAAGTTCTTTTATTCTCTCTTTTTCTAGTGTTGGGTTTGGTCGTGTCGCAAATGCTTCCCGCTATGGTGGGGGAACAGTATTCGCTGGTAAAGACGATCTCTAATACATTTTTGTTTATTTGCCTTGCGTTTATCATGATTAATGTGGGGCGTGAGTTCGAGATTGATAAGACCCGGTGGAAGTCTTATACCGAAGATTATTTCATAGCGATGGCTACGGCTGCGTTTCCGTGGATATTCGTGGCTTTATATTATATGTTTGTCTTGCTTCCGGGCGATTTATGGGGAAGTTGGGACGCTTGGAAGGAGAACCTGTTGCTAAGCCGGTTCGCCGCGCCTACCTCGGCGGGTATCTTGTTTACGATGTTGGCCGCCGCCGGGCTAAAAGCCTCTTGGGTATATAAGAAGGTACAGGTATTGGCGATCTTCGACGACTTGGATACGATCCTGTTGATGATCCCGTTGCAAATTATGATGATCGGCTTGCGCTGGCAATTGGGAGTCATTATTCTGGTTGTAGTATTGCTCTTGATTCTGGGCTGGAAGAAAATGGGATATTATAATGTACGTCAAGACTGGAAAGCCATCTTGTTCTATGCCGTCGTGACGTTTGGTATCACGCAAGTGATTTATCTGGTATCGAAACATATGTACGGGGAGGAGGCTAGCATCCATATCGAGGTACTTTTACCTGCGTTTGTCGTAGGTATGATCATGCGGCATAAGCATATCGATACCAAGATCGAGCACCAAGTGTCCGATTTTATCTCTTATCTCTTTATGTTCCTTGTCGGAGTGAGCATGCCGGTGTTTATGGGTGTGGATTTCGCTCAGCAAGCGGCGGAAGTAACTACGGTGACAGGTTCCCAGCCGATGATGTCATGGTCGATGATCGCTTTACACGTCGTAATCGTCTCATTCTTATCCAATATCGGTAAACTATTTCCTTTGTTTTTCTACCGTGACCGGATGAAACGGGAGCGTTTGGCGCTGTCTATCGGTATGTTTACCCGTGGAGAGGTAGGAGCCGGCGTTATTTTCATAGCCTTGGGATATGGATTAGGTGGCCCTATGTTGATAATTTCTGTGTTAACTATTGTGTTTAATTTAATTTTAACTGGTATCTTTGTCATCTGGGTAGAGAAACTCACACGCAGCGCTTATAACCTGGAGCAAGCAGGAAAAGCCAAAGCTGTCAATTAATAGAAAAAACACTTGAAGGTATTTCAAGATGATATCCCGTTTCCCTCTTGGGAGGGAAAGGGAATAGTCATAGTACGATCAATTGTTGAAGACCTTCATCTAACTTATTATTTATGGACCGTACGATTAATGTTATCCTTAAACCGTTGCGTCGCTTCGCTATACAGAAGCCGAACGCTAGTCTTTTATTGTTTGCCGCTACCATCGTTGCTATGGTCTTGGCCAATTCGCCTTGGGCAGATAGGTATCACCAGTTATTAGCTTTTCCAATCGATCTGCAAGCCGGGCAGTTTAACTTCTTCGCGCATCATGGCGAGACCATGTCTATGCTGGCTTTCGTGAACGACGCCCTTATGGCGGTTTTCTTTTTCGTGATCGGTCTGGAGATCAAGCAAGAGGTATTGATCGGTGAGTTGAGTTCCGTGCGGAAGGCGCTATTGCCTATTATCGCCGCCTGTGGTGGAATGATCGTGCCGGTCTTATTTTATATGTTAGTATGTAATACGCCTCCCGAGGTAAACGGGGCGGCTATTCCGATGGCTACGGATATCGCTTTCGCCTTGGCCGTATTGGGCTTGTTGGGGAAGCGGGTGCCGTTGAGCATGCGTATCTTCTTGACCGCCTTGGCTGTGGTGGATGATATTGGAGGTATCATAATTATCGCCCTGTTTTATAGCGGGCATATCGCTTTCGAGCCTTTGTTGATATCCCTGATAGTCCTCGCTTTGTTGTATGTGGGAGGAAAGTTCCGGGTACACAACCGATTGTTTTTCTATATTGGTGGCTTTATCGTTTGGCTGCTATTTCTGGAGTCAGGAATCCATCCGACAATCGCCGGCGTGTTGATCGCCTTTACGGTTCCAGCCCGTCCGGTTGTTAAGCTAGATGATTTCACGTGTGATATGACCGGGTATTTGAATATGCTGGACTATACCGAGGTTCGTCAGTCCCGTAAAGCGGAAGTGCTTACGCCTACACAAATTCAGGTATTGAATAACATCCATACGTTGGCGGATAAAACGATCAGTCCGTTGCAGACCATCGCTGATAAGTTGCATCCTTTGGTAAACTATGTGATACTTCCTTTATTCGCTTTCGTGAATGCCGGTGTGACATTCGGGGATATCCAACCCCAGACATTAGTTAATGTTCCCTTGGCGGTGTTCGTGGGCCTATTTGTAGGAAAGACATTAGGTATATTCTCTTTCTCTTACTTGTTCGCGTGTACGCCATTTGCCTCCATGCCTACAGGCATGAGCAAGCGTAATTTATTTGGAGTATCCATGTTGGGAGGAATAGGTTTCACGGTAGCCTTGTTCATAGCGAATCTTTCCTTTGACGGCAGTACGGCGGCGGGTGCCGATCTCTTGAATCAGGCGAAGCTGGGTGTATTCACGGGATCGTTTATATCCGGTCTTTGCGGTTATCTGGTATTGAAATGGGTTTTACCTAAAGAAAAAGTGGAAACGATCTAAATAAAAAGGCAGTCCGGCAAGGACTGCCTTTTACATTATATTATGCCGTAACTAAAGTTTCGTGAGATCTTGTTGCCATGTAATATATGATTTGATAATTGAGCACGTCTTCTTAAACCTCTTTGGATTTGTTGAATAGCGAGCCGATCCATAATAACAAAATAGCTCCGACCGTAGAGGTTATCAAGCTTCCTAAGATACCACCGGCCGATATGCCTAGTAAGCTGAATACCCAGCCACCCAATACACCTCCAATAATACCTAGGATCAAATTAACAATGACCCCGAAACCTCCTCCACGCATGATCTTACCAGCCAGATAGCCGGCAACGATACCGATGATAATAGACCAAATAAATCCCATAACGAATAGTTTTATATTTTATTTAAAAGTTCTGATGCTTTGTATTTAAACACATCCGAAAAGTCTTTGGTTGCGTTTTGTACCTCTTTTTAACGAATCATTCCAAAAGATCTAGCGAATCTATGAAGGATTCATAGACGGGATGGTTCAATTGAAAGACAATCGCTTCGAAAGGACGGAGCGTGATATCTTTTTGAGGCGCCATATGACTTCGGTCCCCGTAATTGTCCAATAGGACGTGTGCGTTACTCATATCTATCCCCGGAGTGGAGATTGCCGCCTTGGGGGAGAAATTGAGCATAATCAGATAAGTGTCGGCCCCAGTCTTGCGTAAGAAGGTATAGGATTGGGGATTCTCCGCATCCAGCAAATGATAACTGCCATAAATCAAACTTGGATTCTCCTTACGGAAACTGACTACTTTCTTAAAATAATTAAGTATGGAGGTCGGATCTTTTTCTTCGTCCGCTACGTTTATCCAAGTATAATCCGGATTTACCTTTAACCAAGGGGTTCCTGCCGTAAATCCCGCTTCCGGCGAGCGATCCCATTGGAAAGGAGTGCGGGCGTTGTCTCGTCCGGTCTCTTTCTGTTCGTCCAATACCGCCTGCGGATCTTTACCCTCTGCTTTCGCTTTCTTATAGCGGTTGATCGTATCGATATCGTTATAATCCTCGATACGGTCGAACCGAATGTTACGCATACCTATCTCGTCCCCGGCGAACCAATAAGGCGTTCCTCTCATCGTAAGCAGAAAAGTAATAAGCATCTTGGTGGACAAGGCCCTGAACTCATCCTTATCGCTACCAAAGCGACTGACCATACGGGGCTGGTCATGATTACCCAAGTAGATCGAGGGCCAACCCTTATCTACCGCCTTATCCCATTCCGTAAACATCTTCTTTAGGGCGATCAAGCTATAGTCTATACCGGATTCCGGATTGTCCGGTAGGGTTGTATTCCGGATGCGGGCGGCGTCGAAATGATAAAGCATATTCAACTCTTCCCGGGCCGGATCGACAAATTTAGCGACATCATCTACCATCACGGCCGAACCTTCTCCAACACTCATACAATCGTATTTGCTTAATACCTGCCGATTCATCTCGTGAAGATAGAGGTGTAGGCGAGGCTCTTTGGCATAGAAAGAAAAGATATCCGGATATTTCTTGGAATCTATGAGAGGGAATGAGGGATCTTTGGCGATAAGAGAGATAGAATCCATGCGAAAACCGTCTATCCCTTTATCGAACCAGAAGCGCATCATATCGAAAATCTCTTGGCGTACCTCCGGGTTCTCCCAATTTAAGTCGGGTTGTTTCCGGGAGAAATAATGCAGGTAATACGAGTCGGTTGGCTTGTTATACATCCAAGCGTTGCCTTCCTCGTCGAAATAGCTGAGGCGCAAGGGAGGCTCACCTTTCTCGGCCGGCCACCAATGGTAATAATTATAATAGGGATTATGTCTGGATTTACGGGCTTCCTCGAACCAAGGATGCTTGTCGCTGGTATGGTTTACTACCAAGTCCAGTACCAGTCGCATCTCCCGTTTATGAATCTCTTTTAGGAGGCGGTCGAAATCTTCCATCGTACCGAATTCTCTCATGATTTCCCGATAGTCGCTGATGTCGTAACCATTATCATCGTTGGGAGAGAGAAAGATCGGGTTTAACCAGATGATATCCACACCCAAGCTTTGTATATAATCCAAGCGGGAGGTGATACCGTTTAAGTCACCGATTCCGTCGTCATCGCTGTCCTGAAAGCTACGGGGATAGATTTGGTATATAATCGCTTCTTTCCACCAAGTCTTTTGAATGTCCTCTTGACCGGACGTACTCTCTGTAACATGCTTTGAATCCATTTTATTATTCTTTAGTTTTTTACTATAACAAAAGGATGTGGTGGTTAGTTTCAGCAACTTATGACGCTTGGGAAGTGTTGTTTTATCAATAAATAGAAGAAACATATGGAAAATGGAGTAATGATGCAGTATTTCGAATGGAATCTGCCGAACGATGGAATGCTGTGGAAACGGCTGAAGGATGATGCCTCGCATTTACATGAGATCGGGATCAGCGCCGTATGGATTCCACCCGCGTACAAAGGCCATGAGCAAGCGGACGAGGGGTATGGAACCTATGATCTATATGATTTGGGGGAGTTCGACCAAAAAGGGACCATACGCACCAAGTATGGAACTAAACAGGAACTTCAAGAAATGATCGAGGAACTTCACCGGAACCAGATTGGCGTATATCTGGATGCCGTGATGAACCATAAGGCGGGAGCCGATTATACCGAGTGGTTTATGGCGCAAGAGGTAGATCCTGGGCAACGGGAAAACGCTACCAGCGAACCCCATGAGATAGAGGGCTGGACCGGCTTCGACTTCCCGGGGCGTGGTAATATGTATTCTAATTTTAAATGGCATTGGTTTCATTTCTCCGGGACGGACTATGATGTGTCCCGCAAGAAGGAAGGTATATTCCAGATTCTGGGAGAGGGAAAACATTGGAGTGAGGGAGTCGATGATGAGAATGGAAATTACGACTATCTCATGTTCGCCGATCTGGATTTCGATAACCCTGAAGTCGTGCGTGAGATGCAGGAATGGGGGATCTGGGTATCGAACGAACTAAACTTGGACGGTATGCGACTCGATGCGATCAAGCATATGAACGACCAGTTTATCAAGCATTTTCTGGAGGCGGTGAGAGCGGATCGGGGAGAGGGTTTCTACGCTGTCGGGGAATATTGGAAAAACGATACCGAATCGTTGGAGGCTTACCTGTCGCAAGTAGAATATAACGTGGATTTGTTTGACGTAGCCTTACATTATAACTTGAATGAGGCTTCCGAGAAAGGTCGTGACTATGATTTACGCGATCTATTAAAAGGGACCTTGGTCGAGATATGCCCGGATCAAGCCGTCACCTTCGTGGATAACCATGATTCCCAGAAAAACAGTTCTTTGGAGTCGCAGGTGAAGGATTGGTTCAAACCTTCCGCCTACGGTTTGATCCTGTTGATGAAGAAAGGGTATCCGTGTATCTTTTATGGGGATTATTATGGCGTAAAAGGGAAGAAATCTCCCCATCGTAAGGTATTGGATATGCTATTGCGTACCCGGAAAGAATATGCGTACGGGGAAGAGGTGGATTATTTTGATCATCCGAACACGATCGGTTTCGTACGCTTGGGAGATCCGGGACATGCTGATTCGGGCTTGGCGGTGGTTATCTCGAACGGGGAAGATGGAGAGAAAACAATGCCTGTGGGGGAGAACCGGAAAGGCGAGGTATGGCATGAGATCACAGGCTCGGTAAAAGATACCGTGGCGATTGATGAGGAAGGGAAGGGCCGTTTCCTTGTCAAGGGAGGCAAATTGGCTGTTTGGGTCAAGGCTTAACGGATGCTTTACTTGACCTCGAATTGTATTTTCTTTTGGTTCCCCTCGTTGTCGATGAGGGTAAGGAGATGTTTTCCTTGGCTCACGGAGCAACTGATCTGGTGATTCTCGGTGGTCTCTCCCAGATAGCTTTCGTCCAGATGCCAGTAAATCGTAGCGTCACGGCGGGCGTGGGCGGCCTTGAAGATAAATTTCTCAGACTTTCCGGAGAAGCCTTTCGGAAGGTAGAGAATGGCGTTATGCTCGGGATAGATCAGTTCGATCTGGCGGTTCAGGTCTTGCCCGCAGCCGGGTTTTACCGGAGGGAGCGGGATATAATCGATGTGATAGTTGCGGTAGTAATACTCCTGCGCGGGAGGAAGCACGAACCACGGGCGGCTGATCATCCGGTCGACAGACTCGCAGGAACTATTGACCCTGTACCGTCCGTCCGCCGATAGATGCACGAGCTTATGGTAGGGGCAAATCCCCGTGTTATTGCCGGACAGCGGCATGTATAAGGTGTCCGTTTGCTCGCAGTAGGGCGAGGCTTTATGTCCGCTGTTCCGGCAGATCGCCATGGGAAGCGTCTCATCATAGGGCAGGTCGAACCATTCGCCACCGGGCAATAGGGAAAAGAGATCGAAAAGGACCGGGGCGGCGTTGCCGACACCCGTAAGTCCCGGACGGCCCTCGCCGGAAGCGTTACCTGCCCATACGCCGACGACGTAGCGGGGAGTCGTGCCGATCGCCCAAGCGTCTCGTCCCCCGTAACTCGTCCCGGTCTTCCATGCGATCCGTTTCATCGACTCGAATTGTTGCCAGTCGGCCTCTTCCTCGGGACGGTTCAGAGCAGACATCGCCTCGAACGTGTACCACAGGGCCGCGGAGGAAAGGAGCGCCTTATCGGTGAGCCGGCTATCGGTAAGGGAACGGATAGGTTCCTTCCTCTCCGCCGGAAAGGGAGTCAGCGGATGGATATCCGCCGGATTATAGCGTCCGTTGTAAGTACGGTAATGTTTAAGCACACGAGACATGGAGGCATACATACCGGAAAGATCCCATAAGGTTCCCTCGGCCCCTCCCAAGATCAAGGAGGCCCCGTAATGTTCCTCGGAGAAACGTAAGGTAGTCATTCCCCACGATTTCAGTAAAGACATAAAGCGTCCGGTATTATACTGGGAGAGCATACGTACCAAGGGAACGTTCAAGGAGCGCTCTATGGCTACATGGGCCGGTACCGCCCCGTAGAATGTCTTGTTGTAATTATGGGGGGAGAAGCCATTTATATTCAAGGGCACGTCCGATACCAGCATGGAGGGGAGCAACAGCCCGTCGTGCAGCATACCGGCATACAGGAAGGGCTTGAGGATGCTTCCCGTGCTGCGGGGCGAGGTGATGATATCCACTTGGTTCCCCCGCCGCTCGTCGGCCGGATAGGTAGCGTTTCCGGCGTAGGCCAATACCTCCCCGGTCTCCACGTCCGCTACGATCGCCGCCAGATTATGGATATGGTTGGAACTGTATTCACGGGCATAACGGTTTACGAGGGCCTGTGTCTGCCGTTGCAGGGCTTGGCGGACGGAGGTTTGGATGCGTTGCCCCGGTTGTTCCGCGGCCAGTCTTTCTAACAGGTGAGGGGCATCATTAGGTAAAGGGAGAGGGGCTTCGGGAAGTGGCTCCATGCAGGCCAGTTCGTATTCAGTCTCTTCCAATATACCTTTCTTTTGAAGGGAAGCCAATAAGCGATCCCGCTTCTCCTTCAGTTGTTTCCGGTTTCTCCCGGGGTGGATCAAGGCGGGGGAGTTGGGAAGGACGGCCAGCGTAGCGCTCTCGGCCCACGATAGCTCGGAGGCGCTTCGCCCGAAATAACGCCATGCGGCGGTCTCCAGCCCGATTACGTTTCCCCCGAAGGGAGCGTGCGAGGCATAGAGGTTCAGTATCTCTTGTTTGCTATAGGTGGTTTCCAGAAAGAGCGCCCAGCACATCTCGATCGTTTTCTCGTAGAAGGTCCGGTCTTGGTTCCCTCTCGCTATGCGTGCCAATTGCATGGTCAAGGTACTTCCTCCGCTCACCACACGCCCCGCTTTCCCGTTCAAGCGGATCGCCCGGACGATGGCGGCGGGGTCTATACCGGGATGGTAAAAGAACCGTTTATCCTCATACGTGAGCAAGCAATCCACGAATTTATCAGGCAAGCTATCCGCCGCCGGGAAACGCCATTGCCCGTCCGGTGCGATACGTGCGCCTAAAAGCTCGCCCTCGGCCGAATATAATAAAGTAGAGCAGGGGGCGGGAAATAATTGCCGGGGCACGATGCCATACAGGATACACCACGCCGTCACGCCGATCCCCAAGAGGGATGCGAGGAGGCGCCATGACACTCGTCCCGGCCTCGGTAGTAGCGACTTGGATAGATGGCTGAGGCATCTGCCAGTACTCCGTAGGAAGTACTGTAGTACTGTGAGCAAAGTACTGCGGTACTCCTTACGAAGTACTGCGGTACTGTCCGGCTGAGTATTGCGGTACTTTATAAGGAGTACTGCCTCAATCATACCAATTGACACTCTCCTCATAATGATCGAACCTTAGCTCTTCCGCCACTCCGACCCTTCGCAAGGCGTTTAGCACGATCCTTTGCTCTTTAGGTGAGAGTGGAAATTCGCCCCTTCGCCGCTCGAAGTAGGGGTTACGTCCGAAATGGGACATGAGTATCGACATGAATTGCTGGTATTGCGCCGGGAACATCCGGCTCTGCATCCCGGTGAAGCCCCGTGCGTAGGTGACGGGAGCGGAGTCTCGGAAGTAGGGGCAAGCCTCATCCCGGGTACAGAGGGTGGGGTTCAGCAGCCGTAATACGGTTGCCGGTTGTTCGATGAGCGGTTGGTAGGCGATCTGGTGCAGGCACTTTCCGGCCCGAGGGCAATCTTGTTGCTGGCAGACGGCGTAGTCGATGGGGATTTCCTTGTGTAGTTTCTTGGGCATGATCTTGTTATTTTATGTATTATCGGGATTGAAATCTGTCGGGAACAAGGTCTCGCTATCGAAACGGTCAAAATCCGATTGGAAGAGACGGTCTTGAATGACCCGATACTTCTCGAACTCGGCTTCTGCGAAAGCTTTGGCTAATTCGGTTGTCACCTTGCCGGCGTTGGTCAATAAGTCATTACCTCCGGCTTCGAGTATCAGGTCGATACGTTTTGCCCAGTCTTCCATGGTCATGGGTATATGTCGTTTAGCCATCCGCTCTGCCATATCTAGAACTGCGTTGACTAAATGTCCCATGTCGTCCAACTCCATCTCGTTAAGGTAGTTCTTGGCAATGGCCACATCTGTTTTTACGATCTTCCCTTTAGGCGCATTTTCCCATGTGGTCAGTCCCATATGTTCTTTTTCCGAGTTGGCTCGGTTCACGATTAACTCGGCGGCGGTATGACCGTGTACGGCATAATGTATCTTATTTTGTACCTTTTGGAAAAAGAGGCGGGTGGTTGGTGCGTCACGATTATAGTCAATAGCGGTAGCATAGATATCGGTCAACTTTTGGTAAAAGTGACGCTCGCTTAACCGTATCTCCCGTATCTCGGCTAGTAGATGTTCAAAATAATCTTCACCGATGAAAGAGCCGTTCTCCATACGCTTCTTGTCTATCACATAACCACGGATAGCGAATTGCCGGATGACCGATGTGCACCATTGGCGAAATTGTGTAGCACGAACGCTGTTTACACGATAACCGACAGAAATGATCGCATCAAGGTTATAAAACAATGTTTTTCGGGATACTTGCCGTCCGCCCTCGGTTTGAACAACCGAGAAAAACTCGGTAGTTGAATCTTTCCGTAATTCACCGGATGTAAAGATGTTCTTTAGGTGTAATCCGATATTGTCTGTAGAGCAGTCAAACAGGGTAGACATCGCTTTCTGCGTGCACCAGATGGTTTCGTCATGATACATTACCTGTATGCCATCTTCCTTGCCTTCTAGCATGAAAATAAGGAATTCCGCCGTGCTATTTCGAATTTCGAATTTCTTCGCCATATACTTTTCTTTCCTCTTGTTTAGCGACTCCTGTACTTCTTTGGTGGCATACAGGTCGCTCCATATTTAAGACAAATGTACGAAAAATATCAGTTTGTCTGAAAGTATAGGAGAGAAATCCTTCTATTTATGTACATTTGTGGATTAACCATTTAAACATTCATGTGTATGATACGGTCTATCGGTTTATTCTGCGTACTTTGTCTCTTGTCTATCTTGACAAGTTGTCATACGACAAGCCCTGCGGATCAAGATCTCCCTCCTTATAATCCGAATGTAGAGGCGTTTACTACCGGGAAGATTTCCCGGTATTCTCCCGTTTACCTGATCTTTAATCAAGAGATCCCGGCGGATCGATTAAAGGCGGACCGATTGGGGAAACTCGTGCGCCTCAAGCCCGATGTACCGGGGAAATGGGCTTTCGAGAATAACCGGACGTTGGTATTCAAGCCGGAGAAAGGCTTTGAGCGAAACACCTCTTATCAGGTGAAAGCCGATTTGTCCGAATGGTTTGAGGCACAAGGTAAGGATAAGTGGTTCGCTTTTGGTTTTACCACGCTCCCTTTAGCCCTTCGGGGGAATCTGGAATCGATGGATATCAACAAGAAAAACGAGAATGGGTACGATCTGACCGCCGTGCTTTTTACTCCGGATAAGGAATCTCCGGAGACCGTGGAGTCGTTGGTGGATTTCTCGGAGAAGGTAGACGCTACTTGGCAACACAGCCCGGATGGGAAGAAACATGAGGTGACCTTACTCAATGTCTCCGCCGGGATGGAGGGGGAACGGACACTTAGGCTTTCCGTATCTTCTAATAAACTAGGCGTGGAAAAGGCCGATGTCGTGACAGTGAGCGTTCCGGATCAGAATGATTTCTCGGTGTACGACGTGACGTATGTGTCCGAGCCGGAGCGTTACGTGGAGGTCGCTTTCACGAAGTTATTGGATGTGGGCCAAGATATGAGAGGCTTGGCCTTTATCGCCGAGAATACGTCGGAGACCGTAACCGTGGACGGAAACAAGCTACGCCTATATCCGGATGCCGATTTGTGGCAAAAGGGCGTGATGAATATCCACCTGAACCAAGGTATCCGCAGTAAGAGCGGCTTGAACCTGAAAGAGGCTGTCGTGCGTCAAATAATCCTAGATGAGCAGAAACCCGGCGTCCGTTTTATCGGGAAAGGAGTGATCATCCCGCAATCCACGCAATTATCCGTTCCTTTCCAAGCGATTTATTTGCGAGGGGTTACGGTGAGCGTTATCAAGATATTGGAGCAGAATATCGGTCAGTTCCTGCAATCGAACAACTTGGATGAGTCCGGGGAGCTGATGCGTGTCGGGCGCTTGATCGCCCGTAAGACGATCTTCTTGGATGAGGAGGGTCTTGACCTGTCCCGGTGGAATACGTTTGCGGTCGATTTAAAGCGGTTGATCGAGCCGGAACCGGGCGCTATCTACCGTCTGGAGCTTTCGTTTGACCGGCCTTTGTCGGCCTATCCTTGCGGGAATGATACGGTGAAGATCTCGAAGGAGCAGATCTTGGCCTCGGACGAGATCCGTTTCAAGGAAGAGTCCGCCCGTTTTGACGAGGGAGCGTATTATTACCGTCAATACGATTGGTCTAGTTATAATTGGAAAGAATGGAACGATCCTTGCTCGGATAGTTATTACTTTAATAAGGTAGAGGGAAAGAATATCTTGGCTACCAATTTGGGACTGGTCGCCTTGATGGGGCAGGATAATGATATGACCGTGTTGGTGCATAATATACAGAATACGGAGCCGGAGCGAGGAGTTACGGTTACCGCCTATAATTACCAACACCAAGCGTTGGCCTCGGGCACGACCGATGACAAGGGGCAGGTACGGCTGGATCTCTCCTCGGGACGTCCGTTCTACCTGATCGCCTCACAGGGAACCCAACGTTCCTATCTGCGGGTGGATAACGGATCGGCTCTCTCGCTCAGTTCGTTCGATGTATCGGGCGAGGTAGTCCAGAAAGGGATCAAGGGCTTTATCTATGGCGAGCGGGGCGTATGGCGTCCGGGTGATACGTTGCATCTGGGTTTTATGCTGAACGACCGGGCGAAGCAATTGCCGGCAGAGCATCCGGTGGTGATGGAGCTGTACAACCCGTTAGGGCAAATGTATGCCCGTAAGACGCAGACCCGTGGCGAGCTGGGGCTTTATGTCTTCGATTTCGTTACCGAGGCGGATGCTCCCACGGGTGCGTGGAATGTGAAGGCGCAAGTGGGTGGGGTCTCTTTCTCGAAGCGCTTACGCATCGAGTCCATCAAGCCGAACCGCCTGAAGATCGCCTTATCCATGCCGGAGAAGACCTTGTTGCGTGGTGAGCCTATGGATGCCCGCCTGCATGTGGAATGGCTGCAAGGAGCTATCGCCCGTAACTTGAAATATGATATACAAGGTACCTTTATCGCCACCCCGACTACCTTCGAGGGCTATAAGGGTTTCTATTTCGACGATCCTTCCCGTGTATTTAATACGGAAGAGAGCAAGTTGATCTCCGGCGTTACCAATGAGCGGGGCGATGCCACGGTACAAGCCCGCTTCGAGCTGGGTTCTACCGCTCCCGGAATGTTGCTGGCAAACCTAGTGACCCGGGTCTATGAGGAATCCGGCGATTTCAGTATCGACGCGGACCGGATGCTTTACTCGCCTTATCGCCGGTATGCCGGTATCAAATCTCCGCAGAAAGATAAGGAACAACTAAATACCGGAGCCAATTATACCTACGAGGTCGCTTCTGTTGATTATTTAGGGAAACCGCAAGCGAATACGGAATTAGACGTGAAAGTATATAAGGTCTATTGGTATTGGTGGTGGGATTCCAACAGTAGCGGTCTGGCCAATTACGTATCGGATTCCTACAATAAGCCGGTAAAGACATTTACCGTCCGTACGGATGGGGCCGGTCGGGGTACGTTCCAGCTCTCTTTCCCGGATAAGGAGTGGGGAACGTATTTCATTTCCGTGAAAGATAAGGAGAGCAAGCACTCTACGGGAGTGATGAGTTATTTCGACTGGCCTTATAACGAGGGCCGACGTAACACCGATGGCAGCGAGTCCGCCACGATGCTTAGTTTCAAGACCGATAAGGATAGTTATACGCCCGGCGAGAAGATGGTAGTCACCTTCCCCTCTACGAAAGGAAGCCGTGCGATTATCAGTATAGAGAACGGCGTGCGTGTCCTTTCCTTGACGGAACATATGTGCGAGGATAAACAAACGACCGTGAGACTGGATGTGACGAAAGATATGCAGCCGAACGCTTACGTCTATATCACCCTTTTGCAGCCTCATGGCATCACGAAGAACGATTTGCCGATCCGCTTGTATGGCGTGGTCCCGTTCACGGTAACTTCTCCGGAGAGCCATCTGACCCCGGTCATCCAATCTCCCGCCGAGCTGAAACCGGATGCCTCTTATACCGTCTCCGTCTCCGAGAAGAATGGAAAGGAGATGGCTTATACGCTGGCGATCGTGGATGAGGGCTTGCTGGACCTGACCCGTTTCCGTACGCCGGAGCCTTGGAAGGCGTTTAACGCCCGGGAAGCGTTGGGCGTGAATACATGGGATTTGTATAACTACGTGGTTGGCGCTTACGGCGGCCGTATCGAGCAATTGTTCAGTATCGGCGGCGACGATGCGCTGAACAAAGGCCCGAAAGCGATCGTGAACCGCTTCAAGCCCGTGGTGCGATTTGACGGCCCGTTCTTGCTGAAGAAGGGGAAGACCGCCCGGCATACCTATCAGATGCCGAATTATAACGGGCGTGTCAAGATCATGGTGGTAGCCGGAAACGGGGAGGCTTATGGACATGCCGATAAGAGCGTGATGGTACGTAAGCCCGTAATGCTGCTAGGAACCTTGCCCCGGGTGATCGGCGTGGGCGAGGAGATGGTAGTACCCGCTACGGTATTCGCTACCGAGGATGGCGTAGGAGCCGTGAATGTATCTATCGCTTGCAGCTCGAATATGGAAGTGGTCGGCGAGGCGACGAAGAGTTTGAGCTTCGAGCGGAAAGGGGATCGGCAGGCCTCGTTCCGTATCCGGGTGAAGAAGAACCCGGGTATCGGGAAGGTAACGATAACCGCTACGGGTAAAGGGGATAAATCCGTTTATGAGACGGAACTGGAGATCCGTACGGTACGCCGCCCGCAAGTGAAAGTTACCGCCGCTACCTTGGAGGCCGGCAAGTCTTGGAAAAAGACGGTTGCGATGCCGGGTGCCACGGGTACGAACCAGTTGACTTTAGAAGTGTCGGATATCGCCCCCGTGAACTTATCCTCACGTCTATCTTATTTGTTGGGTTATCCGCACGGATGTCTGGAACAGATCACCTCGAAAGGATTCCCGCAGCTTTATATCTCCTCGTTTACGGATTTGACCCCTCAACAGGCGAAATCCACGGAGGAGGCCGTGAAAGAGGTGATCCGCCGTCTGCGCTCTTACCAGACCGTAGATGGGGCTTTCGCCTATTGGCCGGGTGGAACGAGCAGCAATGGCTGGGGTACGGTTTACGCTACTCATTTCTTGCTGGAAGCCTCGAAGAAAGGCTACTTGGTTCCCGAGGCCATGAAACAAAGCGTATTGAATAATCTACGCCGGGTAGCCCGTAATTGGAAGCCGGCTACCTCTTATTATATGGATTCGGAAGAGACTACCCAAGCCTATCGCCTGTATGTATTGGCTTTGGCCGGGTCGCCGGAGATGGGTGCCATGAACCGCTTGAAAGAGATGAAAGACTTGGCCTCCATGAGTCGCTGGTCGCTAGCTTCCGCCTATGCCTTGGTCGGCCGTGAGGATGTCGCTCAAGACTTGATCAGTAAGACGACGGCTCTTCCTTCCGGTTATTCCGAGTATGACGAGACGTTCGGCAGTGATGTCCGGGATCAATCCATCCAGTTAATGACGCTTTGCTTGTTGGATAAAGGCAAGGAGGCCGCTACTTTGGTGGAAGAATTGTCCAAACAGCTTTCTTCGGATGATTGGTTGAGCACACAATCTACGGCATTCGCTTTAGTTGCCTTGTCGGACTACCTAGCTAAATATCGGGTAGACGGGGTCATGGATTTCACGTACGCTTGTGGCGGAAAGGATGGACAGGTGAAAACAGATAAGAATATATGGTCCGAGACCTTATTGGATAAGGCGGGGACCTCGGCGAGCGTCGAGTTGAAGAACACGGGTAAATCTACGCTCTTCGCCCGTATCATAACCGAGGGAATACCGGAGCAGGGAGAGGAAAAAGCGTATGCGAACGGTGTCTCGTTGGCGGTTAGCTATGTGGACTTGAACGGACGTCCAGTCAATGTCGCCCAATTGGAGCAAGGTACGAATTTCTCCGCCGTGGTTACGGTAAAGAACCCTTCGGCCCGGGGATATAATAATTTGGTATTATCGGAGATCTTCCCTGCCGGATGGGAAATACTGAATACCCGTTTCTTGAATGAGTCCGCTACGGACAGCTTGAGCGCCGGAGTGAATTATCAGGATATTCGTGACGACCGTGTTTATAGTTATATAGACCGTCTGCCGGCAGGCAGTCAAGTGACCGTGAAGATCAATCTTTGCGCAGTCTACCCGGGCCGCTTCTACCTGCCTCCGGTGTATTGCGAGGCGATGTACGATTATTTAATCCGTGCGAATACCGCGGGACAAGAAGTTACCGTATTCTAATTTCGTGGGGGGCGGGCAGACCCCGCCCTTATATTTTTTCGAAATTTATTGGATTTATAGTTGTATGCTCGAATAAAACCATTACATTCGCAGCATATTTGAGATTGATTTAAGTTTGTATTAGAAAGTATTTGCTCACAACTTGATTTGTTAGGTAAACTTTTTTAGTCGACATACTCAGCTCAATTAACCATTTAATTAAAGTTTACAAAATGAATCTTTACATTTCAAATCTAAGTTACAACATCTCTGATGAGGACTTAAGACAGTTATTTGCTGATTACGGTGAGATTACTTCAGCAAAAGTTATTATGGATAGAGAAACCGGCCGTTCAAGAGGCTTCGGTTTCGTTGAGCTGAGCGATGATGAGCTAGCTAAAAAGGCTATCGAGGAGTTAAACCAAGCAAGTTATGACGGCAAAGTCATCAATATAACAGAAGCCAGACCTAGAGAGGATAGAGGCGACAGAGGTGGTCGTTTCAATAACAACAGAGGTGGCGGCTACGGTTCCAACAGAGGCGGTGGCTATGGCTCTAACAGAGGTGGCGGTTATGGTTCTAACCGGGATGGTGGAAGATATTAATTCTATCTAGATAAAAAGGAAAGAGCGATCAGAGATGGTCGCTCTTTTTTATTTCAAGCGCATAAGCTCGTCCTCTGTCTGTCGTGATCTTTAGGTTACTGTTTTCCTCCACTAAAGGCCGTAGCCTTCGGATCAAGGTGTTCAAGGTCTCGTCGGCGTTGATCTTTCCCGGCCATAAACTTTCGCAGATATCCGAGCGGTTCAAGATATGCGTAGGCGATAGGAAAAACATCTCCATCAAGGCATATTGCTGAGGGGTGAGTTTTAGTTTCTCCTCATTCTCCTTATAGAAGGAGGCGGTCTCGCAAGAAAGGTTCAAATTACCGAAAGAGATGGTCTTTCCCGGATGGATAGGCTGAGGCATTATCAACTCCTTTCTATAACGTTTAAGCAATAGGGGCAGGGTAGCGGATAAAAAGGCAAGCCCGAGGAATAGGCCGGGCAAAGATTTGTCCGATAGCCCGATAACCGCAAGGGTGGAGCAATTGGCGTACCCTTGGAATGAGATCCCGATATGATCCGTGGCAGTATTGGGGCTGTTCGCTATGGATGATGCCCAGATAATCGTATCGCTGGCGATATAATATTCGTTGAGTTTCTTGTTGGCATTAGCGGGAGCGTTTTCGGTTTGAGGATCTTTATTGAGTACGTGGATCACGATTCCCGTTTTCTTCTTGTCGGGCGTATAACTCAATGCGTCGGAAAAGTCCTTGTTATAACTTTCTATGGATACCGGATTGCCGAAAAGCTTGGATAGATTGGCATAGGTGTGTATGGAATCTTGGCTCATCCATAGGTGGGAGTTTTGCAGGATCGTTTGTTGCAACGCTTGATTCAAGTCTGTCACGATCGTTTTCTTGGCTTCCGTATAACTATGGAAACCGAAGCTGAACGAGAGGATCAGCATTAAGGAGGTACCCAAAACGGATAGATTGGCCGATAGTCGTGTATTCATTATTCGCTAGATTAGAATTAACATAAAAAGAACGCTCGAAGGTACTAAATATTATAGAAGGAAAGTATCCTTTTCGATAGGATTCGGGATGAAATAGACCTAAATCCTGCTAAATGACCGGATGTCATGGAAATGTCATGGAAATGTCAGCTACTTATCCGGCGATTATTTACGTTGTTGTTGTCTGTTGCCTCTACTTTTGCCCGAAAACAAATCAAATAAGATACGGATATGAAAAGATTTCTGATGATGATGGCCTTGATAGGGCTTGTGGGAAACTGGAACTCGACGTTGACTGCCCAACTCGTCTCTCCCGATTCATTGTATTTGAACGAGGACTTGCCCGAGATAAACATTGTCGCCGTGAAACCCTTGATAAAGGCAGAGGCGGATAAGACTACTTACAGTATCGCCGAGGACCCGGATTCCCGAACCTATACTTTGCTGGAGATGTTGCGAAAAGTCCCTCTAGTGACCGTGGATGGCGAGGATAACGTGAAGGTAAACGGACAATCCAGTTTTAAGATTTATATGAACGGGCGTCCCTCGAATATGTTCTCCAATAATCCCAAGGAGGTCTTGCGTAGTATCCCCGCCAGCATGATCAAGAAAGTGGAGGTGATAACAGATCCCGGTGCCCGTTACGATGCGGAGGGTGTCAGCGGAATCTTGAATATCGTGACGAAAGGAGCGGAGTTCGAGGGATATAACGCGAGTATAAACACTACGGTGATGAACTTATTTAAGAGTGTCGGTGGTTTCGCTACGCTGAAATATGGCCGATTATCGCTTTCCGGAAATTATACGTTTAGCCAACAATCGTCCGAGAGCGAGTCGGATTATCTCCGTACTCAGTCGGGAGACGGTGCGAAGCTCCGGATGCTCTCGGACGTAGACGTGAAATATCCGGCCCATTATGGAAGTCTGGAAGGCAGTTTCGAGATCGATACATTGAATTTGATCTCCTTGTCCGGAAACTTGAATATCGGAAACAGCAACTCTATTTGGAATAGCCATTATAGCAGGTTTGATAAAGAGGGGGAAGAAATCTATGCTTATAACGAGGATATGAGTAAGAAGAACGAATGGGGTAGTGCCTCCTTAAAAGCGGATTATCAGCGTTTATTCAAACGAAATAAGGAAGAGATGCTAACGCTTTCCTATCAGTACGATTATATCCCGAACGATATTTATAGCGTGTTTCATGATAAGGACAAGATGGGCAATGTCTCGTTACCCCAACTGGAGGCCGATTATACCCGGCAAATCAGTCATGCCCGCACCCATGAGCATACGGCCCAGCTTGATTACGTGAATCCTTTTACAAGTACGCATTCCATCGAGGGCGGTTTGAAGCTGATTCGGCGTAACAGTACGAGCCACGCTACTTCGGAGGTAAAGGAGTTGGGTGAGGGTGTCTGGTTACCCGCTGATTTACAACCTTTGGTGGAATATCGGCATGTGCAGAATATAGGCTCCGCCTATGCGGGATATGGATTTAAGTATGGTAAATGGAGCTTGAACCCGGGCATTCGTATGGAACATACTTGGCAGGACGTGACTTATAAACAAGGCGAAGGCAAGGATTTTAATTATCGTGTAACGGATTGGGTTCCTTCTTGGACCTCCGCTTTCCGCTTGGACGACCGGAATTTGTTTCGCTTGGCTTACAACTTACGTTTACGTCGCCCGAATATCAGCTATTTGAATCCTACGGTGTTCGTGTCTGGGACCTCTATCTCGTATGGAAATCCGGGATTGGTATCGGAGAAACATCATCGTCTTTCGGCGTCATACAGTTATTACGGAACGAAATTGAATGTGCAGGCTTCCGTGCTCTGCACCTTGGGAAAAGGGGTGATTGATGAGTATCTGTTCATTGATTCGGCGAATGTGGTGAATAGTACGTATGATAATCTCGTGGACGTGAAAGCAGCGGGAGGAAACCTTTATCTAAGCTATAATCCTTCGCCCCGGACAAGCGTGTCGCTGAACAGCATGTTGCATTATCTGGATTTACGGGCGCAGGAGGGGAATGAGGTTTACGATACGGATGTGCGTAATTCCGGCTTTTGTGGCTCTGCTTTTGTCGATTTCTCGCAGAAGTTTAAGTACGGGTGGCGTTTTGTCCTGTCGGGTGGATACGTGCGCTCCGAGCCGAATGTGGGGATGGACTCGTACGGCTTTTATTTTTACGGCTTGAGTGTGGTAAAGAGCTTCTTGAATGATAAATTGACTTGTACGCTGCGGGCGCAAGATTTTCTGGGAGATCATAAGACGATACAGATTAACGAGCGATATCCGGACTTTCATATCCGGCAGACCGAGCGTATGTTTAGCCGTGGTTTCGGCATCGCTATCAGCTACCGGATCGGTGATTTAAAAGCGAGCGTGAAGAAGGCGGGGAGGAGCATAAGGAATGATGATCTGTTGGACGCTAAATAAAGAAGATGGTGTGCCATGATCCACAATATGGCACACCACCTACGGTATCATAACTCATCCAACCATTTCTTGCCGGGCTTTGTGTAAAGCCAAGCTAAGAAGATAGCGGCTAAAATGGTAACAACGAGCATCAACACTGTCAATCCATTTAAATCTTTTATCATAATCATATTATTTTAATATTCTATTTCCAACTCGGGCTAATAGGTAAGTACCTAAAATCCCTATATTTAACATACCCCAATTATTAATGTCGCCGATGTCTTTTGCTAATAGGAGCATTTCTCCTAATACCATCGTCGTAAACATTAATTTAGCCAAGTCAAAAAAGAACTTCCCTAAAGTCTCCCTTCGGACCTTGTCCCGTTCTTTCCTCATTGTCTGTTGTCTCTCCCAATTTCCCATAGTCTCTTGTTTTGGTTAATACTACTGATTATATGCAGGCAAATGTATATATTATCGGCGACCTGCCCAACTTTTTTATGTGGAATCGCTTATTTTCCCTAATTTTGTATCCCTAAAACGGATGAATGTGGAAGAGTATTTGAATCAACTGAATGAGAGCCAGCGGGAAGCGGTGGTTTACAATGAGGGGCCATCCTTGGTCGTGGCCGGGGCTGGCTCCGGTAAGACTAGGGTACTGACCTATAAGATCGCTTATTTATTGCAATTGGGATTGCCTCCCTATAGTATCTTGGCGCTGACCTTTACCAATAAGGCGGCCCGGGAGATGAAAGAGCGTATAGCGGCCATCACCGGTGAGCAAACGGCCCGTCGGCTATGGATGGGAACGTTCCATTCCATCTTCTCCCGTATTTTACGGAACGAGGCGGAGCATATCGGTTATCCTTCCAATTTCACGATTTATGACGCCGCTGATTCCAAGAGCTTACTGAAATCCATCATCAAGGAAATGCAATTGGACGATAAGGTGTACCGCCTAGGAATGGTGCAGAGCCGGATCTCCAACGCGAAGAACTCCTTGATAACTTATACGGCCTACGAGCAAAATAAAGAGCTCGTGGAAAGCGATATGAATGCCAAGGTCCCCTTGCTTCGGGAAATCTACAAACGTTACCAGAGCCGTTGCCTGCAAGCGGGAGCGATGGATTTCGACGACTTGTTGCTGCAAACCAATATCCTGTTCCGGGATCATCCGGCCGTCTTGGAGAAATACCGGAACTTCTTCCGGTATGTATTGGTGGATGAGTATCAAGATACGAACTTCGCCCAACACTTGATCGTGCAACGGCTTTGCGAGAGACACGGCCATATCTGCGTGGTAGGGGATGACGCCCAGAGCATCTATTCTTTCCGAGGCGCTAATATAGATAATATCCTGCAATTCAAGAATCTTTATACCGGTTGCCGTATCTTCAAGCTGGAACGGAATTACCGTTCCACCCAGAATATCGTGAACGCCGCCAATAGCTTGATCGACAAGAATACACGTCAGATACCCAAAACGGTCTATTCCGAGAAGGAGGCGGGCAACAAGGTGAGTGTTTTCACCTCGTACTCCGATTATGAGGAGGGCTACACCGTAGCCGCCCGAATCAACGAGATGCACGGGATATTAGGGAAATTCTCGTATGCCGATTTCGCTATCCTGTATCGTACCAACGCCCAGTCCCGTATCTTGGAAGAGGCGTTGCGAAAGCGGGGCATCCCTTACAAGATTTACGGCGGTTTGTCTTTTTACCAGCGGAAAGAGATCAAGGACGTGATCTCTTACTTCCGCCTGATCGTGAACCCGCACGACGAGGAGGCCTTGAAGCGAATCATCAATTATCCCACCCGGGGAATCGGGGATACGACGGTAGGTAAGCTTGTCGGTGCCGCTACCGAATACGGGGTAAGTCTATGGACCGTGCTTCAAGCCCCCTTAGAATATTCGCTACCGATAAATAACGGTACAGCTAAGAAACTGAGCGATTTCCGTAGTTTGATTGAAGTTTTCATTGAAGAGAATAAAAAACTCTCCGCAGAGGAATTGGCTACCTTGGTGGTGAAGCGTAGCGGCATCGTTTCCGACCTGTTTCAAGACCGTTCCGTAGAGGGCGTGAGCAAGCAAGAGAACTTGCAGGAGTTGCTGAAAGGTATCGCCGAGTTTTGCGAGATCCGGCGTGAGGAGGGCATGGAGCAAGTCGCCATGTCCGACTTTTTGGCGGAGGTATCCTTGCTCACCGATCAAGATAACGATAAAGAGGAAAACTCCGATAAGGTCACGATGATGACCGTACATGCCGCCAAGGGATTGGAATTCACGAATGTTTTCGTGGTAGGCTTGGAGGAAGACCTATTCCCCTCGTCCCTATCGAAAGATAACCCGAGAGCGGTAGAGGAGGAGCGTCGTTTGTTCTACGTGGCGATTACCCGTGCGGAGCAAAATTGCGTATTGAGCTATGCGAAGAGCCGCTATCGTAACGGGAAGACGGATATGTGTACGCCCAGCCGTTTCTTGAAGGATATAGACGCTAAGTATCTGGATATGCCTTCGGATGCCGGCGCTTCAGATGCATTCGCCTCGGCCCGTGAACGCTACGGGCGCCCGGCTTTTGCCTCTCCATTCCGGCAACCAAGGGCGGTTGAGGATGATTTCGTGTCGCCGGTGAAGCAAGCGGCACAGCGTCAAGGGCATCTTACGAAGTTAAAAAACACGATGGAATCGTCCTTTTCGGCGGCTCCGGCCACGGATGCCTCTGTTTTGAGGGTGGGCCAGAAGGTCAATCACGACCGTTTCGGCGATGGCGAGATCGTCTCGATGGAAGGTGAGGGAGGTGATGCGAAAGTGACGGTCGCCTTCAAGAATTTCGGAGAAAGGCGACTTTTGCTTAAGTTTGCCAAACTCAGCGTGTTAGGCTAAGTGCGTTTTTGCTCGAATTCATTTTCGAATGCCGAATCGAACACTGCTTTTTGAAGCTAAGTCGTTGGATTTTAATGATTGGCAGAAAAGGAAAGGTTTATTTTCGAATGGGCTTTCGAACTCACTTTCGCATCATATAAGATATAAATAGATATTATAATAAAAATATAAAGAATAGAGGCAAGATGCCTCCTTTCTTTTTTTTCGATTAAAAAGAGAATGAAAAGAACCCAGAAATACTATAGTGCTTGTGCCCAAGTACTATAGTATTTGTCTACGAACACAGTAGTATTCGCAAGTTAACACAACTGTCTTTTTTCTGCGACATATTCAATGAATTACCCCGATAATAGTTGTAATATCAGAATGTTTTTCTTATATTTGCATGTTAATATGAAATATTGAGATACAGCATGATAGACATCAACAAGATACCCTCGCCTTGCTATGTGATGGAGGAGAAATTACTGAGAAACAACCTGTCCTTGATCAAGAGCGTAAAAGAACGTGCGGGAGTGAATATCATATTGGCTTTTAAGGCTTTCGCTTTATGGAAAGCGTTCCCGATCGTACGTGAGTACATTCCTTTTTCGACAGCAAGTTCTAAATTTGAGGCCCAGTTGGCCTTCGAGGAAATGGGAAGTCCGGCGCATACCTATTCCCCGGCTTATACGGAGGCTGATTTCCCGTTGATCTTGAGATACAGTAGTCACGTTACGTTCAACTCGCTCTCTCAGTTCCATCGTTTTTACCCGATGGTGCGAGCGGATGGTAACCGGGTGTCTTGTGGATTGCGGATCAATCCGGAATACTCGGACGTGGAGACGGACTTGTATAATCCTTGTGCCCCGGGTTCCCGGATGGGGGTGACCGGCGACTTGCTGGGAGACACGTTGCCGGAGGGTATCGAGGGGCTGCACTTCCATACCTTGTGCGAGTCCACTTCCTATGATCTGGAGCGGACGCTGGCCGAGGTGGAGAGGCGTTTTGGCCGTTTCCTGCCTCACGTCAAGTGGCTGAATATGGGAGGTGGTCATTTGATGACCCGTAAGGATTACGACGTGGAGCATTTAATCGCTTTACTGAAAGGCTTTAAGGAGAGATATCCGAACTTGGAGTTGATCATGGAGCCGGGTAGCGCCTTCGCTTGGCAGACCGGGTTCTTGCTGACAACCGTGGTGGATATCGTGGAGAACCACGGTATCAAGACGGCGATTATCGACGCCTCGTTCACCTGCCATATGCCGGATTGCTTGGAGATGCCCTACAAACCGGCGATTCGTTTCGCTACGGATGCCGTGGAGGGGAAACCTACCTACCGGATCGGGGGAAATAGCTGTTTGAGCGGTGATTATATGGGAGATTGGTCGTTCGATAAGCCTTTGGCGATCGGCGACAAGCTGATTTTCGAGGATATGATCCACTACACGATCGTGAAGACGAATATGTTCAACGGCATACCGCACCCTTCCTTGGCCCTTTGGAACAAGGACAACCAGCTGGTGATGTACCGTACGTTCGGCTATGAGGATTATAAGAACAGGATGGATTAAAAACAAGCAAAGGGAGGAATATGACCATGACAGCGAATGAGTTGAAATATACATACATGGAGGAAGCCATGAGTATCTTGGATAATGAGGAGCTTATGCGTAAGGCTTTATCGCTCTTGCGGAACTTAAAAGAGAAGACCTTCTCGCCTGCCAAGCGAAGCGAGCGGGAGGTGCTGGAAGAGGCTTTCCAGAGCGTAAAAGACTTGAAGGCGGGAAAAATAACTTCTCGCCCATTGGAGGATCTATTGAATGAGTTATAAGATTGAGGCATTACCGCCCTTCGCTAAGGAGGTGAAATATTTGGCGAAACGATATAAGTCGTTGAAAGAAGATATCCTAAGGTTGAGGGACGAACTGCTGGAGAACCCTTTGTCGGGAACGGATTTGGGAGGTGGCCTCCGTAAGGTCCGGATGTCCATCCACTCGAAATCACAGGGCAAGAGAGGGGGAGCTCGGGTGATAACTTTTACGGTACTTGTCAGCGTTGATGAAGGAACAATTTTTCTTGTGACGATGTATGATAAGAGCGAGATTGAGTCTATGTCCGTTAAGGAGATCCGGAAACTACTTGATAAGTGTGATTTGAAGTAAATAAAAACAGAAACAAAATAAATATGGGTATTTTTAGCTTTTTCAGTAAGGACAAGAAGGAAACCTTGGATAAAGGTCTGTCGAAGACGAAGGAGAGTGTTTTTTCCAAGATTACCAAGGCGATCGCCGGTAAGAGTAAGGTGGACGACGATGTGTTGGATAATTTGGAGGAAGTACTGATTACCTCGGATGTCGGTGTAGATACCACGTTGAAAATCATCGACCGTATCGAGAAGCGTGTGGCCCGTGACAAGTATGTCACCACCCAAGAATTGACCACCCTGCTGCGTGACGAGATCGCTAGCTTGCTGACAGAGAACAATACGGAGGATGCCGAGGGATTCGCACTTCCGGAGGGCAAGAAACCCTACGTGATCATGGTTGTAGGCGTGAACGGGGTGGGTAAGACGACCACGATCGGTAAGCTGGCTTACCAGTTCAAGAAAGCCGGCAAGAAGGTCTATCTGGGCGCCGCCGATACGTTCCGTGCCGCCGCCGTGGAGCAACTAGTGATCTGGAGCGAGCGGGTAGGCGTACCTATCGTGAAGCAGAACATGGGCTCGGACCCCGCTTCCGTGGCTTTCGATACGCTGAGCTCCGCCAAGGCGAACGATGCCGACGTGGTGATTATCGATACTGCCGGACGTCTGCATAACAAGATCAACTTGATGAACGAGCTTACCAAGATCAAGAACGTGATGAAGAAGGTGATCCCGGACGCCCCCCACGAGATATTGTTGGTATTGGACGGCTCTACCGGGCAGAACGCTTTCGAGCAAGCGAAACAATTTACCGCCGCCACCGAGGTGAACGCCTTGGCCGTGACCAAGTTGGACGGTACCGCCAAGGGGGGTGTCGTGATCGGTATCTCCGACCATTTCCGTATCCCCGTGAAATATATCGGACTCGGCGAGGGGATGGAGGATTTGCAAGTATTCCGCAAACGTGAGTTTGTCAATTCGTTATTTGGAGAATGAGAAAAAATAAAGTAGATATTATTACGCTGGGGTGTTCGAAAAACCTAGTGGACTCGGAGCAACTTATGCGCCAATTCGTTGCCAATGGCTATACGGTAGAGCATGATCCCCATAAGATCAATGGCGAGATCGTGGTGGTGAATACCTGCGGTTTCATCGGCGACGCCCAAGAGGAATCGATCAATATGATCCTCGAGCTGGGCGAGCAAAAGCAGAAAGGACGGATCGGGAAGCTCTTCGTGATGGGGTGCTTGTCGGAGCGTTTCTTGAAAGATCTGGAGAAGGAACTTCCCGAGGTAGATCGTTTCTACGGGAAATTCAATTGGAAGGAGTTGATCTCCGATCTGGGCAAGTCGTACCATCAAGAGCTGGCTACGGATCGTGTGCTCACCACCCCGAGGCACTACGCTTACGTGAAGATCGGGGAGGGATGCAACCGTACTTGTTCTTACTGTTCGATCCCGATCATAACCGGGGCTTATCAATCCCGTCCGATGGACGAGATCGTAGACGAGGTGCGTGGCTTGGTCGCGCAAGGCGTGAAAGAATTCCAGATGATCGCCCAAGATCTTACGTTTTATGGCCTCGATCGCTATAAGCGAATGGCCTTGCCGGAACTGGTGGAGCGGGTATCCGACATCCCGGGCGTGGAGTGGATTCGTTTGCATTACGGGTATCCGTCTCATTTCCCCTATGACCTGTTGCCGGTGATGCGTGAGCGTGATAACGTTTGCAAGTATATGGACATCGCCCTCCAGCATATCAGCGACCCGATGTTGAAGATGATGCGCCGCAATATCACGAAGGCCGAGACCTATGAGCTGTTGGAGCGTATGCGCCGGGAAGTGCCGGGCATCCATCTACGCACCACCTTGATGGTGGGTCATCCCGGCGAGACGGAACAGGATTTCGAGGAGTTGATCCGCTTCGTGAAAGATATCCGCTTCGAGCGTATGGGCGCTTTCGCTTATAGCCATGAGGAGGGTACCTATGCTTATCAGCATTATAAAGACGAGATCCCGCAGGAGGTGAAGCAAGACCGACTGGATTACTTGATGCGTGTGCAAGAAGGCATCTCCGCCGACGTGAACGCCTCGAAAGTAGGGCAGACCTTCCGAGTGATCGTAGACCGGGAGGAGGAGGATTTTTACGTGGGACGTACGCAATACGACTCGCCCGAGGTAGATCCGGAAATATTGATCTCCAAGGATACTCCCTTGAGTCCGGGTAGCTTTTACCAAGTAAAGGTGATTGACGCACAAGCGTTTGATCTGTATGGTAAAGTGTTGAATTGATGTAAAAACTGTCAATATATTTGTCGGTTAACGAAAAAATAACTAATATAGCAGCACGAACTGTTATGGAATTAGATATGAAAAACAAGGAACTTATAACGGAATTGGCGAATCGCATGGATTGGACCTCGAAGGAGGTATCCGACATGCTTTCTGCGCTCAGTTCCGTCGTAAGTTCGAAATTAGTGGATAACGATACGATCTATCTGCAAGGCTTCGGCCAGTTCGAGGTGAAAAAGAAAGCGGAACGTATTTCCGTGAATCCGGCGAACGGGAAGCGATATCTGGTTCCCCCTAAATTAGTTCCCGTGTTCAAGCCCGGAACGACCGTGAAGAATCGTTTAAAGGAATTGGGTGATCATGAATAACCGGCTGAATATACAAGATTTAGCCGGTTTATTATCGGAGCGTACCGGCAAGGACAGAGGAGAGGTAGAGCGTTTCTTGAGAGATTTTATCTCGGTGGTATCCGAAGGGGTCTATACGGATAAGATCGTAAAAGTAAAGGGCTTGGGTACTTTCAAGATTATCTCTGTGGAGAAGCGGGAGAGTATCCACGTGAATACCGGTGAACGTTTCTTGATCCCCGAACATTATAAATTCTCTTTCCTGCCGGATAAAGACCTGCGGGAACAGGTAAACAAGCCTTTCTCTATCTTTGAGACGACAGAGATCAACGAGAACGTGGATTTCTCGGACATGGATGAGTCCGTAGAGGAGAAGGAAACGGAAGACGAGTCCGTGGAGGAGGTAATGCCGGATAAGGAAATCCCTTTGGCAAATACTCAGCCCAAAGAGAAGCCCGAACCGATACTAGAACCTGAACCTGAACCATTGCCTGAGCCAGAGCAAGCGTTTGATCCGGAGCCGTCATCGGTATCTGAACCGGAACGTGGATTGGAACCGGAACCGCCCGCGGAGCCATCTCCCATACCAGAGAGACCGGAAGAGCAAGCCCGTAGGAAACCGGAGGAAAAGGGGGTATTAATGATCGTCGCCTTTTTGATAATCGTAATCTCTGTATTCTTCTATCTGGGAAGAAATAATTGGAAACCGGCGCCTGCCCAAGAAGAGGTGATAACGGAAGCCAAGAATACGGCCAAGGACACGGTTCAAGAATCAGCTTGGATGCTTCATCCGGACTCGGTAGCGGAGAAGACCCCGCATACGGAACCGGAGCCTTATGTGGAACCGGCGCCAAAACCATTGGGGCAGGTGAAGATCAAGCATGGCGACCGCCTCACCGTGATCGCCTTGGAATATTATGGCAATAAATTATTCTGGGTGTATATTTACCAACATAATAAGGCTGTTATAAAAGACCCGAACAACGTCCCGATCGGTACCGTGATCGAGATACCCGCACCGGAATCGTATGGCATCGATGCCAAGAGCCGTGAGTCGCGGGAGAAAGCCGCCGCCCTACAAACAGAGATACTTGCCGGGGAGTAAGAGAAATCCCCCTTTTTTAAGTAAAATAAAACAAAACGAGGAAGTGTTGGTTAGTATTATTTAACTGCAAAAGTGAAGGATACGAATTTAACATTTCTAATTTTGTGCATCCTAAAAAATCAACGTAAAATTGGGACAATATAATAACAATATAATAGAATAAATCTTATGAGTCAGACAGTAGACATTCGTGAGTTGAATGAGCGAATTGAAAGTAAAAGCTCGTTTGTGAACATGATTACGATGGGTATGGACAAAGTAATCGTCGGACAAAAGCATTTGGTTGAATCCTTGTTGATCGGTTTGCTTTCGGACGGACATATCCTGTTGGAAGGTGTGCCGGGTTTGGCTAAGACACTTGCCATTAAAACATTGTCGTCGTTGATCGACGCTAAATACAGCCGAATCCAGTTCACCCCGGACTTACTTCCGGCCGATGTGATCGGTACGATGATTTACAGTCAGAAAAGCGAAGAGTTCCAGGTAAAGCAAGGCCCGATCTTCGCTAATTTTGTGTTAGCGGACGAGATCAACCGTGCCCCGGCGAAAGTACAGAGTGCCTTGTTGGAGGCCATGCAGGAGCGTCAGGTCACGATCAGCGAGCATACCTACAAGTTGCCGAAGCCTTTCTTGGTAATGGCTACCCAGAACCCGATCGAGCAGGAGGGTACGTACCCGTTGCCTGAGGCGCAGGTAGACCGTTTCATGTTGAAGGTGATCATCAATTACCCGAAGAAGGAGGAGGAGAAACTGATCATACGCCAGAATATATCCGGAGAACGTCCGGAGATCAAGCCGATCTTAACGAAAGAGGAGATCCTCAACGCCCGTAACGTGGTTCGTGAGGTTTATTTGGACGAGAAGATCGAGCGTTACATCGTGGATATCGTCTTCGCTACCCGTTTCCCGGCTGAGGCTGGTTTGCCGAACTTGGCGAGCATGATCTCTTTCGGCGCTTCCCCTCGTGCGTCTATCAACTTGGCGTTGGCCGCCCGTGCGTACGCTTTCATCAAGCGCAGGGGCTATGTGATCCCGGAGGATATCCGTGCGGTATGCCACGACGTGATGCGCCATCGTATCGGCTTGAGTTATGAGGCCGAGGCGAACAACTTGACTTCAGAGGAGGTAATCAGCGAGATACTAAATAAAGTAGAAGTTCCTTGAGAATTGAAAATTAAGAATTGAAAATTGAAAATTAATCGAAAGAGACAAGCCAATTTTCAATTCTCAACCTTCAATTACCAACAATAAATTTTCAATTTTTCATTTTCAATTTTCAATTACCAAGTGGAGACAAGTGAATTATTAAAAAAGGTCCGCCGTATCGAGATAAAGACCCGTGGTCTTTCCCGTAACATCTTCGCCGGCCAGTACCATTCGGCTTTCAAGGGCCGTGGTATGGCGTTCAGCGAGGTAAGGGAATATCAATACGGCGATGATATCCGGGATATCGACTGGAACGTCACCGCCCGCTACGTCCGCCCCTACGTCAAGGTGTTCGAGGAGGAGCGTGAGCTGACGGTGATGCTGCTGATCGACGTGTCCGGTAGCCGTGACTTTGGCTCCGTCAACGTCATGAAGAAGGAGGTGATCACCGAGATCGCCGCTACCTTGGCTTTCTCGGCGATACAGAACAACGATAAGATCGGCGTGGTGTTCTTCTCGGACAAGATCGAGAAGTTTATCCCGCCCCAGAAAGGAAAGAAACATATCCTCTATATTATCCGGGAGCTGATCGATTTCCATCCCGAGGAGACAAGAACGGATATCAGCCAAGTGTTGAAATACTTGACCAACGCCATCAAGAAGCGTTGCACGGCTTTCCTCATCTCCGATTTTATTGACAAGGAGGGTTTCAAGGACGCCTTGACGGTGGCCAACCGCAAGCATGACATGGTAGCCATTCAGGTGTACGACCGTCGTGAGACCGAGCTTCCCGCCGTAGGCCTTATGAAGATCAAGGACGCCGAGACCGGGAAGGAGCAATGGATAGACAGTTCCTCCGCCCGTGTGCGTGCGGCCTATAAGGAATGGTGGGAGAAACGGCAGGCGAAGATGAGCGATACGTTCAAGAAATGCCGTGTAGACTCCGTCTCTGTCCGTACCGAGGATGATTATGTGAAAGCATTGATTGCTCTTTTTGACAAACGTAATTAAAGCAAGCAGATGAAATTGATAAAGAAAAGTATCCTGTTTCTGGTCGCCGCCGCTTCCCTCGTGGGGGGAAGGGCATATGCGCAAAGGCCGTTGATCGATGTCGCTATCGACTCGGCCGCCATATTGATCGGAGAGCAGACTACCTTGCACCTTACGGTAACGGCGGATAAGGATCGCCCTGTGCAGATCGTGATCCCGAACGATACCTTGATGACGGGTGTGGAGGTGTTGAATCTCTCCAAGGCGGACTCCACGGAGATCGAGAACGACCGGCTCGTTATCAAGCAGGATGTATTGATTACCTCGTTTGATTCGTCACTCTATCTGTTACCTCCGTTGAAGGTGATAGACGGGGTGGATACCGTATATTCCAACCAAGTCGCCTTGAAGGTCTCCACGATTCCCGTGAACGCGGACAAGCCGGAGGAGTTCAACGACATCAAGACCGTATGGAAGCCACCTTTCGTATGGGCCGATTATTATCCGATCATTTACGGGATCTTGCTGGCCCTGTTCTTGATTTGCGTGATCGCCTATATCGTGAAACGGATCCGTGCGAAGAAGTCGTTGATACCATTCAAGAAAGAGGAGCCGAAACTTCCGCCTCACGAGCAGGCTATCAAGGAACTGGACGAGATCAAGCAACAGAAACTCTGGCAGCAAGGACGAAGCAAGGAGTATTACACCTTGATCACGGATACGCTGCGTAAGTATATCGAGGATCGTTTCGGCATCAGTGCCATGGAGATGACTTCCGGAGAGATCTTAGACCTGATCCGCAAGAACTCCGAGGCGCAGAGCGTGTACGATAACTTGAGGCAGATTCTGCAATTGGCCGACTTCGTGAAATTCGCCAAGATGAACCCGCTGCCGGATGAGAATGATTTGAGTATGATGAACGCGTATTTGTTCGTGAACCAGACGAAGGTGGAGGAGATGCAAGAGCCGGAATCTACGAACGATACAACTAATTTAAAGGATTAAGAGATGGTATTTGCGAATCCTAATTATTTATATTTATTGTTGTTGCTCATTCCGATGATCGGATGGTACGTCTACAAGCTGAGCAAGAGTCAGGCCAGCTTGCAGGTCTCCTCGTCGGAGGCGTTCGAGGCGCCGGGAGCGACATCATGGATCGTGTACTTGCGTCACGTGCCTTTCGTGTTGCGTATGGTAGCGGTAGCGTTGCTGATCGTGATCTTGGCCCGTCCGCAATCCACGAATAGTTGGTCTAATTCTTCCACGGAAGGTATCGATATCATGTTGGCGATGGATATCTCGGGTAGTATGCTGGCGCAAGACTTGAAACCGAACCGCTTGGAGGCAGCGAAGGATGTGGCCGCGTCGTTCATCAACGGCCGTCCGAACGATAACATCGGTCTCGTGGTCTTTTCTGCCGAGAGCTTTACGCAATGCCCGTTGACAACCGATCATACGGTCTTGCTGAATCTCTTCAAGGATATCCAAAGCGGTATGATCCAAGACGGAACGGCTATCGGGTTGGGCTTGGCGAATGCCGTGAGCCGTATTAAGGACAGCCACGCTAAGTCGAAGGTGATCATCCTTCTGACCGATGGTTCGAACAACGCCGGCGAGATCGCTCCGGTTACCGCCGCCGAGATCGCCAAGACGTTCGGCGTGCGTGTCTATACGATCGGAGTCGGAACGAAAGGCATGGCGCCGTATCCGTTCCAGACCGCTTTCGGCGTGCAGTACCAGAATATACCGGTAGAGATCGACGAGGCTACGTTGAAGCAGATCGCCTCTACCACGGGCGGGCAATATTTCCGTGCTACGGACAACGCCAGCCTGAAGGAGATCTATTCCGAGATCGACCAGATGGAGAAGACCAAGATCAGCGTACAGGAGTACAGCAAGAAGCAGGAGGAGTATAAGAACTGGGCCTTGCTGGTGTTCGCCTTGTTGCTGGTGGAGATCTTATTGAGAAATACATTGTTGAGAAATATACCATAAAGATAAAAGGCTTATGTTTCGATTTGCGCATCCGGACTTTTTATATTTGCTTTTTCTCCTTCCGGCGTTGGTGGCGTTCTACGTGTACGCCATGATCGTGAAGAAGAAAGCGATAAAGAAATACGGTAACCCTACGTTGTTGGCCGAGTTGATGCCCGAGGTATCGACCAAGCGCCAGCATCTGAAGTTTTGGCTGTTGTTCGGAGCCATTACCATGGTTATCTTTATTATAGCGGGGCCTCAATTCGGCTCGAAACTGGAGACGGTGAAGCGTCAGGGAGTAGAGATCATGGTGTGTCTGGACGTATCCAACTCCATGTTGGCCGAGGACGTGTCGCCCAACCGTTTGGATAAAGCCAAACAGATGCTATCCCGATTGACGGACGGCTTTACGAATGATAAGGTAGGTTTGATCGTGTTCGCCGGCGACGCTTTCACGCAGTTGCCGATCACCTCGGATTATATCTCCGCCAAGATGTTCTTGTCCTCTATCAACCCGTCGATGGTCTCTACGCAAGGTACGGCGATCGGTGCCGCCATCAACTTGGCCGCCCGTTCCTTTACCCCGGACGAGACGACCGATAAGGCGATTATCTTGATCACCGACGGCGAGAACCATGAGGACGACGCTATCGGTGCCGCCAAAGCCGCCGCCGAGAAGGGCATCCACGTGAACATCGTGGGAATGGGTGATCCGAAAGGTTCTCCGATCCCCATCCAAGGAAGCAATAATTATATGAAGGATAAGGATGGAAACGTGGTGATCACGAAACTGAACGAGCAGATGGGTCAAGAGATCGCCGCCGCCGGAAACGGTATGTATGTGCGTGCGGACAATACGAACTCTGCCTTGAAAGCCCTTCAGAAGGAAATCGAGAAAATGAATAAGACGGAGCTGGATAGCAAGGTTTATTCCGAGCATGACGAGCAGTTCCAGATTTTCGCTTGGATAGCTTTGTTCCTCTTGATCGCCGATTTCATGACCTTGGATCGTAAGAACCGTATATTTAGGAAAGTAAAATTATTCTCTTAATTCGACGAAGTGATGAGACGTATATATAAATCTATGATATGGGTATCGGTCTTGGCGCTCAGCGCTGGGGCGGTCTCTGCCCAGAAAGCGGAACGGAAGAACGTGCGTGAGGGGAATAAGCTTTATGAGAGCGAGAAATACACCGAGTCCGAGATCGCTTATCGCAAGAGCTTGGAGGTGAATCCCCGCTCTACGGAAGGAACCTATAATCTGGGAAACTCCCTATACAAGCAAGGCAAGTTCCCCGAGGCCGCCGAGCAATATCAATTGATCGCCGGGCAAGGGGAGAAGATGGTGGCTACGCCGGAAGGGAAGGCACGCTTGTCGGAGGTGTATCATAATATGGGGAATATCTTCATGCAGAACAAGGATTACGGCAAGGCCGTGGAGGTGTATAAGCAATCGCTTCGCTTGAACCCGAAAGATGACGAGACCCGTTATAACTTGGCCTTGGCCCAGAAACTGCTGTCGGATCAGCAGAATCAGGATCAGAGCCAAGATCAACAGAACGACGACAAGCAGGAGAACAAGGATCAGAAGGACGATCAGCAGCAACAGCAACAACAACAGCCGCAAGACGACCAGAAGCAGGATAAGACCCAAGAGCAACAGCAATCCAACGAGCAAATGAGCAAGGACAATGCCCAGCAGATGTTGGACGCCTTCCTGCAAGACGAGAAAGACACCCAAGAGAAGGTGAAGAAGGCGCAGATGCAGCAGCAACAACGCCGGAAGACCGAGAAGGAGTGGTAAACTGGATAATTAACGAAAAAATGAGATACACAATGAGGAAATTAATTTTCTTATTCATCCTGATGTTAACGGTAGGGGTGGCGACAAAGGCCGCGGATGTGACCTTCAAAGCCTCGGCGCCCCAAGCGGTGGTAATGGGAGAGCAGTTTCGCTTGACTTTCACCGTCAATGCCGAAGGCAAGGATTTGAGAGTGCAGGAGATGCCAGACTTTGACGTATTAATGGGTCCCTCCCAATCCACCTCCTATAGCAGTAGCTGGGTGAACGGGAAGAGTACCAGCGAGACAACCGTTACGTATACGTATGTCTTGATGCCGAAGAAGGAAGGTACGTTTAATATAGCTCCGGCAACGATCAAGGTGAACGGCTCTAATTATACATCGAATGGCTTGGCCATCAAGGTGCTTCCGGCTGATAAGGCGGGTAAGCAAGAGGCGGAGACAACGACGGCGAGCGGGGCGATCTCTAACGATCGGCTGTTCGTGAAGATGGACGTATCCAAACGAAGCGTGTTCGAGCAAGAAGGTTTCTTGGTGACTTTCAAGGTCTATTCCTTAGAGAACTTCGCAATTACTGGCTTGAAGTATCCTGAGTTTGAGGGTTTTCTTGTGCAAGAGATCGAGCTTCCGCAAGAGAAACAACTGACCTTGGAAAACTACAACGGACGTAACTACCAGTCGGCCGTGATGCGTCAAGTGATCCTGTATCCGCAACGCTCTGGAAAGATTACGATCAGTAGTGGCAAGTTCGACGCCGTGGTGAAGGTCCGTATGCAACAAGCGGGTGGCGGTAGTATCTTCGATAGCTTCTTCGACTCGTATCGGGATGTGAGCAAGGTGTTGACCACCTCTCCGGTTACTATCGACGTGAAGCCTTTGCCCTCCGGTAAGCCCGCTTCTTTCTCCGGTGCCGTAGGTACGTTCTCCATGACGGCTGATATCAGCTCGAACAACGTCAAGACAGACGAGGCTGTAACCATAAAGGTGAAAATCACGGGTAACGGAAACGTGAAGTTGGTGAAGAACCCGGAAGTGGTTTTCCCGAACGATTTCGATGTCTACGACCCAAAAGTAGAGATGGACATCAAGACCACGACTGCCGGTGTCAGTGGAAGCAAGACGATCGAATATATGGCGATACCCCGTTACGCGGGTGATTTCGAGATCCCGGCGATCGCTTTCTCCTATTTCGATATCAAGTCCGGTTCGTACAAGACCATCAAGTCCGAGCCTTATAAGTTGCATGTGGAGCAAGGCAAGGGCGGTAGCGGTTCTTCCCCGGTCGTATCGAACTTCAGTAATAAAGAGAGCGTGAAATACTTAGGCAAGGATATCCGTTACCTAAAGACGAAAGGCTTCTCCTTTATCGAGGGAGGTGATGGTATATTCTTCGGTTCCTTTATGTATTATCTTTGCTATATCGTACCGGCTATCTTGTTTATCGTATTCTTCTTTATTTATCGTAAGCAGGTGAAGGAAAACGCCGACATCGCCTTGGTTCGTACCAAGAAGGCGAACAAGATGGCGGTTAGACGTCTGAAGAACGCCGGCAAGCTGATGAAAGAGAACAAGAAGGAAGAATTCTACGACGAGGTACTGCGTGCGTTGTGGGGCTATTTGAGCGATAAGCTGAGTATCCCGCAATCCGATCTGACCAAGGATAACGTAGAGACAGAATTGGCTAAATACGGTGTAGACGAATCCTTGACGAATGAGTTCATGGATATCTTGAATACTTGTGAGTTCGCTCGTTACGCTCCGTCCCAAGCGTCAGACGCTATGGATAAGCTGTATGAGCTGACGGTAGACGCTATTGGTAAAATGGAGAATACAATTAAAAAGTAAGAAGATGAAGATGACTATAAATTTAAGAAAGGTATTGTTTTTCTTATTGACTCTATGTCTGATAGGATCTGCTTATGCGCAAGATACCGCCTTGAAGGAGGCCGAGGTCGCTTACACGAAAGAAGATTATGCGAAGGCGATCGAGCTATATGAGGGAATCTTGAAGAGCAATGGTGAGTCTGCCGCCGTTTATTATAATTTGGGAAATGCCTATTATAAGGCGGGTAAGATCGCTCCGGCTATATTGAACTACGAACGTTGTCTTCTGCTGGATCCGGGTGATAGCGATGCTCGCTTCAATTTACAGATGGCCCGTCAGAAGACGATCGATAAGATTGAGCCGGTTGGTGATTTTTTCTTGGTCAAATGGTTTAAGAGCGTGGAGAACCTCGGTTCCGCAGACTCTTGGGCGAAGACTGGTATCGTGTGCTTCCTGTTGTTTATCGGTTGCTTGATCTTGTTCTTTTTCTCCCGTTGGGTACGCTTGAAGAAGATCGGTTTCTATTTGGGTATCCTATTTATTATCATGGTTGTTTTTGCCAATATATTCGCCAGCGACCAGAAGGATGAGATGATAAACCGTAAACATGCCATCGTATTCGCCCCGACCGTTACGGTGAAAAGCTCGCCCGACGCTAGTGGTACGGATCTTTTCGTATTACACGAGGGAACGAACGTGACCGTGAAGAGTACGCTTGGCGAATGGAGCGAGATCGAGCTTGAGGACGGGAACGTAGGATGGATGCCTAGTAAAGACATAGAAAAAATCTGATACATGCTAGAACAATTATTGGTTTGGGAACGTGATGCGTTCTTTATGCTTAACGGTAGCGACTCCGCTTTTTTAGATCGCTTTATGTGGATCTATTCAGGCAAGGCGGTTTGGCTACCGTTAGCCTTTTTTATATTGGTGGTATTGTGCTATAAGAAGAACTGGAAGGAGTGGTTGTTGATCTTATTGGCCATAGTCTTGACGATCACGCTATGCGACCAGTTCGCTTCGCATGTTTGTAAGCCCATCTTCACCCGTTTCCGTCCGACTCATCACCCTGATTTTATGGATCAGGTAAAGGTGGTGTTCGGTTATCGGGGAGGTATGTATGGATTTATCTCCAGCCATGCGGCGAACGCTTTCGGTTTCGCTACCTTGATGGCGCTGATCTTCCGGAATAAGCTATTTGGATGGACTATTTTCTTTTGGGCGATTTTGACTTCCTATACTCGTATTTATTTAGGAGTGCATTTTATCACGGATATTATTCCGGGAGCTTTATCCGGTCTGCTATTCGGGTATCTTGTATATCTGTTATACCTCTATATAAGGCCTAAATTGATTCCGGTAGATTCTTGGGTACGTCCGGAGGCCATTTACTCGGATACCCGGAAACGTTTGATCACCTATGCGATTTGGTTGACCATCCTTTTAATAGCTCTATTTAATGAGCAATTGGTATCATGCTTTAGATAAGAGAGTTTGGTTGAGTATGTCGTAAAGCATATTTGTTTTCAGCTGATTTTCTCAATAATAATTTGTTTCAATGCTATTAAATGACTAAGTTAGTGCCATAATATTAAACAAAAGTATTAACCTTCAAAATAAGAAAGCCATGACAAAGACGATTACATTTAACGAACTGAGAAGAATTAAAGATTCGTTACCTGACGGAAGTACACAACGCATCGCCGATGAGCTGGGATTAAAGGTAGAGACAGTTCGTAACTATTTCGGTGGACATAATTTTCAAGATGGACGGAGTTGTGGTTTCCATATCGAGCCCGGTCCAGACGGAGGGTTGGTTGTTTTAGATGATACGACTATTTTCGAGCGTGCTTTGCAGATACTGGCCGAGAGTCAGGATGCCGAAGCACAGAAAGCGTAAGAGAAATTCATTCGTATAAAAAATCCCATAGCTAAATGAAAGAACGCTTTGGGATTTTTTTATATTCAACAATTCATAAATCCCGATTGTTTCATCTATAAAAATGTATTGAGTATGGAAGATAAATTAGTGACATTGGCTATCCACACGTTCGAGAAAGCCCAGATTCTCAAGACAATCCTCGAAACAGAAGGCATAGAGGTCTATATACATAATGTAAACCAGATCCAGCCCGTCGTTTCGGCAGGAGTACGTGTGCGTATTAAGGAGAGTGATTTACCGCATGCTTTACGCATTATTGAAGACAATAAGTGGTTTGAGGAACCAAAGGAGGAAGAAGCGAAGGTTAATGCGGTCAAGAAAGTGCTGATCCCGATTGATTTCTCGGATTATTCCGCCAAGGCTTGTGAGTTGGGAATTAATTACGCTCATGCGGTAGGTGCGGAGGTGATGATCATGCACGCCTATTTCAGCCCCTATTTTCCATCTGCTATCCCGATGGGAGATACATTAGCTTACCAAGTAAATGAGGAGGAATCCGTACAGCATATCTTACAACGTGTCCGTATCGATATGGAGAATATTTGTACGCATATCAACCGGAAGATGTCCTCTGGCGAATTGCCAAAGGTAAAATACGATTATGTATTACGTGAAGGCTTGCCGGAAGAGGAGATCATCGCCTATAGCAAGGAGTATCATCCGACATTGATCGTGATGGGAACGAGAGGTAAGAGCCAAAAAGATATGGATCTGATCGGTAGCGTGACCGGAGAGGTAATCGAGGTAAACCGGGTTCCTGTATTGGCGATACCGGAGAATGTTCCTTTCACGGATTTGAGAGACGCTAAGAATATCGCTTTCGCTACATCGTTTAACCAGAGAGATTTGGTTGCTTTCGACGAGTTCATGGAAATCATCAAAGGTTTTGATTTTAATATTCATCTATTCAATATCTCTACCAGCAAAGATGAATGGAATGAGATTCGTTTGACAGGCGTCCGTGAATATTTCAAGAAACAATATCCACATGCCCATATTTCCCATACGGTGCTTGCCGATGGTGACTTGCTGTTAGCCATCGAGAAATTTGTTCGTGATAAACAAATTGATGTTATAGCCCTAAGCACATATCGCCGTAATATCCTAGCCCGAATGTTCAATCCTTCGATCGCGAGAAAAATGTTATTCCACACCGATACTCCGTTATTGGTAATCGATAGCAAGAAGTAGCTTCTTATTCAAGTAACAAATAAAAAAGTGGATATGTGAAAAGCCTATATCCACTTTTTTATTATATATCCTGATATTTGTATAAACCGGAATTTATGCTTTGCTTTGTGGCTCATCAGAAAAATAATAGAATATATGATTACTTATTTAATTATTGGAATAACAGTGATTCTCTCTTTTATCTGTTTTAGTAATAGGGAGTTATTTATGAAATTAGCGTTTATCCCATATCGTACGATCCGGAATCATGAATATTATCGTATCGTGACACATGGATTTATCCATGCGGATATGACACATTTGCTAGTGAATATGTTCACGTTCTGGTCATTTGGTCTCTATATTGAACGAACGTTTCGATATATGGGATTCGGCAGTGGGGCTTATCTGGCTCTTTATTTCGGGGGAATGATCGTGGCTTCGCTTTATGATTTGATAAAACGACGTAATGATCCGTATTATGTCTCTATCGGTGCGTCTGGAGCGGTATCGGCGGTTCTATTTACCTCTATATTCCTTGATCCTTGGGGAAAGATCTTGTTTTTCGCCGTACTGCCTGTCCCCGGAATCGTATTCGGCTTGCTATATCTGGCCTATTGCCAGTATATGGCGAAACAAACAGGAGATAACATAAATCATAATGCCCATTTCTACGGGGCTATTTATGGATTGATTTTCCCAATGCTGCTGGAGCCTTCGTTATTGCATCTCTTTTTGTCTCAACTTACGTTTAAGGGATGATCCACCCTGAACGGATAATTTAAGGTTATTTTTTGTCCGAAGATTATTTCCGGGTAGGTAAACTTGTCTATCTTTGTCCCCTTATAAGCAAAAGTTAGATGAACAAAGATAATAATTTGGGTAGAGTGTTAGCGTTACTGTCGCTGACGTTGTTGATGAGCTTTGGTTTATATAGCCTTCCGGATACATTGTTCGGGTATAAGATCAAAAAGGTAGATCTTTTATCGGATTTCAAGGTGAAAGAGGAAAAGCTCTCCTTGGATTCTTTGAAACAACAATTGGAACAAGCGGACACCCTTCAAGTAGATTCGGTAGCATTAAGGGATTCTATCATGCGTTCCGCCGGAATAGATTCAGCGGCTTTGGCCCTTCGTGATTCGTTATACAAAGCGGTCTATGCTGTTCAAGGGGCGGATTCGCTGGGGGCTCATATCGAGGACTATTCTCTTGGACATATCGGTTTGCAACGATTCTTCGCCGCCTTAAAAAACAGGCGGGAATTGAATCGTCCGGTACGTGTGGCCTTCCTTGGAGATTCTTTTATCGAAGGAGATATTATGGTGGCCGATTTCCGTTCCGGGATGCAGAAGGAATTTGGGGGGCGGGGTGTTGGTTTTGTACCGGTCACATCCGTAGCGGCACAGTTCCGTCCAACCGTGGAGCAACGTGCCTCCGGATGGACTACTTGGTCTATGCTGACGGATCATGAGCATGGATATACTTTATCCGGGATGATGTTCGAGGCAAACGAGGAAAACGCCTCCATCCATGTGAAGACGACTAAGCGTTATCCGGAGCTTCAGACGTTCTCTTCTTTGAAACTGATTTATGAGCAGAATAAGAATACGGAGATGCGCTTGGTTTGCAACGCTTCCGCCGATACCCTACAAGAGATGCTTCCCGCCACATCGATCGTAACCCAATACGAGTTGGAAGGGATGTTCACCGAAGCGGATTTCACTTTTAAGAATACTCCTGAGTTCCGGGCATTAGGGGTCGCTATGGAGGATCATTCAGGTGTCGTGGTCGATAATTTCTCTCTTCGGGGAAACTCGGGTATGATATTGGAGCGATTGGATGTCTCCCGTTGCCAAGCATTGAATAAGATCCGTCCGTATGACTTGATTGTCTTGCAGTATGGGTTGAATGTCGTGAGCGACAACGTGATGAATTATGGATGGTATAGTAGCCGGATGGTAAAGGTCATTAACCATATACAACTTTGTTTTCCGGAAGCTGATATATTGATGTTGGGGGTGTCGGACAGAAGCCGTCAAGACGATGGGGAATTCGAGACGATGCCGGCCGTGTTAGCCTTGCTGCATGCGCAAAGGCAAGCCGCTAAAAAGGCAGGGGTTCCTTTCTGGAATGTATTCGGTGCTATGGGAGGAGAGAACAGTATGGTCCGTTTCGTAGAATTAAACTGGGCTAGTAAGGATTATACGCATTTAAGCTTCAGGGGTGGACGGGAGATTGCCGATGCCTTGCTGAAAGCGTTATTATCAGAAAAAGATTTTTATGATGAAGCGGAGAAAGTGGTTAATTAGTCTGGTTGTTTTAGGAGTGATCATGGGCTTCTCTGTTCCGAAACCTAAAGCCGGAATAAACGGGGATGTATCTCTTGATAGTTTGGCGGTTCGGGATACTGTAGCGTTGCCTCCTTTATCTTATTCTATGAAAGTGGGAAAAGATACGTTGATCTTACCGGATTCTAGTAAGGCGTGGAATAATTTTTTCAATGAACTGGATTCGTTGCGTGCAGGGAAAGATACGGCTATCACGATCGTCCAGTTGGGGGATTCGCATATCCAAGCTGGACATTTAAGCGGTCGTGTCATGCGCCTTTTCCAACAGGCGTTCGGGAATGCCGGACGAGGCTGGATCGCTCCTTTTAAGTTGAGCAAGACCAACGAGCCGGATGATTACTTTATCAAATCCGTCGCTAAGGATTGGATTGCCGGACGTTGTATTCAGCATGTCCGGAAAACCCCGATAGGGATCGGTGGGATCGGGATTAAGTCTGTTTCCCCCTCGATTAATTTTGATGTCGTGATAACTCCGAATAATGGTGCCGGATACGAGTTTAATGAGGCGATCTTATATAGAGGGGAGAAGTCGATGCCCATGCTTCCTGCCGGGGCTTTGAAAGACTCGGTCCAAACATTCCGTGCGGATACCGTATGTGTTCCCGGTGTATTAGCCGACACTTTCCGGATCTCCTGCTTGACCGATACTCTACAATTGCAGAGTACGAGACGGAAAGAGGGCACGAATACATTGCGACCGGCCTCATCCTTTACGAATTTATATTATGGCCTGACACTGAAGAATGGAGGCAGGGGTATCTTATACCATTCCATCGGAGTGAATGGGGCGATGTATGTGAATTATACGGACGAGGCTTATATACGTCAGTTGGCTTTATTAAAACCGTCCTTATTAATCATCTCTATGGGAACCAACGAGACATTCGGCAGACGTTTTAATACCGATGAGTTTTCCGGTCAGATAGAGGCTTTCTTGGCGATCGTCAAGAAGGAGCTGCCGAATACGGCGATCTTACTGACGACTCCTCCGGAATGTTACAAAAGGGTGCGAGTCAATAAGCAGCGAACGTATGTGCGTAATGATAATACCGAGCGGGCTGCCCGTGCTATCCGGAATGTAGCGAAGAAAGAAGAGGTCGCTTGCTGGGATTTATTCACTACGACAGGAGGGAAAAACTCGTGCCGCAAATGGCATAGTTCTCGTTTGATGGGACGGGATCGGATTCACTTTACGAAAGAAGGGTATCAAGAACAAGGAACGCTTCTGTTTAGGGCGTTCATGGAATCATATAATAACCGATAAGAATCTTATATGGAATATAATATACTTAGAGATTGGCTTAGTAATCATCAATTCACGTGGGAGAAACTGGGAGATATCCTGACGTATCATCATAATGCCCCGATCTTGTTTAGTAGCGGGTTGTTCTTCTTCTTGTTTATCGGTTTCCTGATGATTTATATGTCGCTAAGGAAACATACGTTGGCTCGCATTATTTACGTGACACTGTTTTCCCTTTATTTCTATTATAAAAGTAGTGGACTTTGGTTCGGGCTGCTGGTATTTACGGCTACTTCCGATTTCTTGATAGCGCAATGTATCTCGCATACGACATCGGTATTAAAACGTAAATTATTCGTTACGCTTAGTCTCTGCATAAACCTAGGTATGCTGGGGTATTTCAAGTATTTCAATTTCCTAGGCGAACTGTTTACTATGGCCGCCGGGGGAGAATGGCTTAAGATGAACATCTTCCTTCCGGTAGGAATCTCTTTCTTTACCTTCCAGAGTATAAGCTATGTGATAGATGTTTATCGGGGACGAATCCAACCTCTCGGCCGTTGGATCGATTATGTTTTCTATGTATCGTTCTTTCCTCAACTGGTTGCCGGGCCAATCGTTCGTGCCCGGGATTTTATCCCTCAAATGTATAAGAATCCTACGGTGACGCGATCTGAGTTTGGTGAGGGATTGTTCCTTATCTTATGTGGTCTTTTCAAGAAAACGGTTATCTCGGATTATATCAGTATGAATTTCGTGGATCGTATTTTTGACGCTCCGTTGCTTTATACGGGTGTGGAGAATTTATTGGGTGTCTATGGGTATGCGCTACAGATTTATTGTGACTTCTCGGGTTATTCGGATATGGCGATCGGTATCGCTCTGTTGTTGGGATTCCGCTTTAATATAAACTTCGACTCTCCCTATCAATCGGCTACGATTACCGAGTTTTGGCGTCGTTGGCATATCTCCCTTTCCTCTTGGTTAAAAGATTATCTGTATATATCCTTAGGGGGGAACCGGAAGGGGAAGATTCGTACCTATATGAATCTGATGATAACGATGCTGCTAGGCGGGTTATGGCATGGGGCTTCCATTAGTTTCATCTTATGGGGAGCCTTACATGGTATAGCTTTGGCTGCGCATAAGTTCATCATGGGGCATTTCAGTAGCTTTAAGGCCTTAGGATGCGAGATGAAGCCTTGGCGACGGGTATTAGGTGTCCTGATTACTTTCCATGTGGTTTGTTTCGGATGGATCTTGTTCCGAGCTACCTCGATGAAGGCCGTGGGAGAGATGCTTCGCCAGATCTTCACGAATTTTCATCCGGAGGTGTTCATGCAATTCGTTTCAGGATATAAAGGTGTGTTTGCGCTGATGGTAATCGGTTATGTGCTGCATTTTATGCCTAAACGCTCTGAGGATGCCTTGAGAGGAGTCGTGACCCGTACCCCATTATTGATACAGGCCGCTATATTGGCGATAGCGATTTTCATTGTTGTTCAGTTTAAGAGTGCGGGGGTACAGCCGTTTATTTATTTCCAATTTTAAGAGTGACAAACACGTATATCGGCATAGCCTCACGCCGGTATCGGTATAGCCCTACACCGATAGTGCCGTAAGGCTACGCCTATACTGGCGTGAGGCGATGCCTATACTGGCGTGAGGCGATGCCTATACTGACGCGGAAAGGTAACGTTCCAGCATCTTTTGAAGAAGCTTTCGCATTTCTTCCCGGAGGGATGCGGGCCGCAATACCTCAAGGTTCTCCCGATGCCATAGCAAATGTTGTACGAGGTCGTACGACGGCCGCAGGTAGTACCAGAAGATCGTGTAATAGTCGGTAGCCTCCACCTCCTCTTGCGAGGGATGGAGCGGGACGGATCGGATGTAATCCACTTGGTTGTGATAGACTTTCAGTACCACCTCCTCCGGTCGCTTATCATCCCGGATGATGCCGAAGCAATCTTGATAGAATTGCTGCGGGGTTATATGAGGAGAAGAGGTCGCCTGTTTCTCCCCGATGCTCAATCGCCGCATCCGTTCCAAGGCCAATACCCGTGTCTGGCTATGATCCAAATATTCGCAAATCAAGTACCAGCGCGATTCGAACATCCGGACGAAGCAAGGGATTACCTCGTAGGTGAATATCTTTCCTTTTGCGTAGTAGGAAGTATAATCGAAGCAAACCGTTCGCCCTAAGTCGATAGCGTTCAGCACGACCTGTAGCAGCTCGACACCGGTCGGTATCTCTTGCAACATGGTCTTGTCTTTATGCCTTAACGCCAGCGTGGAAAGATTGTTCACGTGGATACTTCCCAACAGGTATTTGAAGATCGGGTTGTCTTGTATCTCCTCCGGATTCACCAAATGATATTTCTTGAGGCGAGGATCAAAGTCTATATCAATCTGAAAGGTAGAAGCGATGTATCTCCGGTCGCGGTCGAATGTCCGCGGCTGGATCTCCTCCCCCTCATAATTCAACGTATAATCCAGGAAGCGTGCGTTAAGCTCCCTCAATGACATATCCCCGTAATCGATGAAAGTCCCAACGATCCAGAGGCAACGCTCGTTTTTATTCATAAGCCGATATGGTATTTATTAATATAGATGCGAAAGTAGGGATGATTTTTCGTTTTCTCAAGCACTCGTGGCGTGATATTCCTCTTTATTTGTTAGCTTTGTATTTAGTAAAAAGGATTTGTGAAGACTTGTTACCTTTTTTGAAAGAGCATGTATGTAAAGTTTGAAAACATGGCAAGAATATACGATAACATAGAAACTCAATTCGCAGAAGGGCTACAAGGTATCATTACCAATGTGGGAGAGAAACGTGTGGATTTCTGTATAGGCTATTTCAACCTGCGAGGATGGAATCTCGTGGTAGAACAAGTTGATGGTCTGACAGGAGACTATGTATATGAAAAAGACAAACGGATATTAAGTAAAAAGACAATGAAGATGTGGTCAAAAATTCATTCTTTTATTACAGATTCAGAACGGCTTGATGCTGAATTAAATTGGATTAGTAAGATATGGTATCTTATACTTGTTGTGGCTTCAAGTATATATGTGTTTATAAATTTCTCGGAGCTTGTTTCATTTACATTTTTTGAAGAATTCAATGGGAAGAATCTTATCTTTATAATATGGTTAGTATTATTACTATTGCCTTTGTTCGATAACTTTGAAGGATTTGGAGTGCATTTTAATAAACATGCTAACAGAGTTGCACAAAAGTCTAATGAAATAGCAGAAGAAGCAATGAAGAATGCACCTAAAACTGTAGAGGATTTAAAGAAGGAATTAGAAGAAACAACTAAAGAGAATTAAACATGAATACATATTATAATAAAGAATTAGCTTATAAATACATTAAAGAAACTATTAATGATGGTTTGAATAAAATGGGTAACCCGCAATTGTCGGATTTGATATGTGATGCCTGGATTAAATATTCAAGAGATATTCTTGAGCTAACTACCAAAAGCTATAACCCTTCTATATTGTTAAATTATTTAAGAATAATCTCAAGCTTTAATAGTTCCACTCCACCATTCCAAAAAATAAGTATTTGCCTTGAATATCTCATAGGAATATTGAAACTTCTATAAACAACCCCGTTGGCGGAATTAATTAAGTACGCACTAAATTAATTCCGCCAACGGGTAATTTTCAACGAAGAGATAACGGCATATCACAATAACGCCAACAGGCCAAGCGTTAAATAATAAAACAAAATTAGGTTATGAGCCAATTAGTAAGAATAGATAAAGATTACGCATCATGGATTGAGGAACTCAGTCAAAGGTATAGACGTAGTCAAATAAAGGCGGCAACTCATGTTAATAGTGAGATGCTACAGTTTTATTGGTCTTTAGGAAAAGACATTGTAACATTAAAGGCTGAAAGCCGGTGGGGAGAAAAAATCCTAAAATATGTAAGTGCCGATTTGCAAGTAAAATTACCAGGGATTAAAGGATTGTCAGAAACAAGTATAGGATATGCCAAAAGATTCTATACGCTTTACAACAAACACTTTACAATTCACCCACAAGCTGTGGGTGAATTACAAGAGAGTGCAATCTGGCGTATTCCGTGGGGACACCACAGATATATAATAGACAAATTCTTCAATGCTCCAGAAAAAGCAATGTTCTTCGTAAAAAAAACACTCGAAAATGGATGGAGCAAACATGCTATGTTGTTGTAGAAATAAAGACAGGTAAGTTTGAATCGGAATATATCGGACAATTAGGTACATATGTGGCCGCAGCAAATCATATATTGAAAAAGGATATGGACAATCCCACATTGGGGCTTCTGATATGCAAGTCAAAGGATAATGTGTTAGCTCAATATGCTTTGGAGTCATCCAACCAACCGATAGGTATTTCTGAATACGAATTATCAAAACTATATCCGACAAATTTCAAAGGTACATTACCAAGTATTGAAGATATAGAAAATGAACTGAAGTAATTGTAGAACGGGAATGAACGTACAATTTCTTGGAAATAAAGAACTGCTGAAGCTGAAAAAGACAGCTTTTCTGGCATCAAGCACCATTTCTTCTGAAACTGTACTGAAATGCTATGACTGGGCAACGGAAATGCGCAGGCACGGAGAGTGCGTGATTAGTGGATTCAGCAGTAAGTTAGAGCAGGATGTGCTTCATTTCCTATTGAAGGGCACACAACTCATTATCATTGTTCTTGCTCGAAAGATGTATAAAGTCATTCCTGCTGAATTGCAAGCACCGATGGAACAAAACCGCCTGCTTATAATATCTGTCAGCAATGCTACACGCCAATCAAGAACCACAGCTTTGGCACGCAACAGATACATTTGCGAAATATCAGAACGGATTTTGTTTGTAGGTGTAACCGAATCAAGTAGCCTCAACATTCTAAAAACGACATTTGAGAATAAACTGTTGGCATCAGATATACAGACAAAGGGGATGAGAACTTAAATGTTCCCACAAAATCATTTTCCCCAAACAATGATAAGGCGAAATCCGTTGAATAAACGTATATTTGTAATCTGTATAATCATTCTATAAAAGGGCAAAGCGATGGAAAAGGCAAAAAGAATACCGTATGGAGTTTCCAACTTCGTGGACGTGGTGGAGCGGACCAGTATTATGTAGATAAGACGATGTACCTGCCCTTGTTGGAGGATCAACCGGATAGCCTGTTTTTCATCCGTCCGCGCCGTTTCGGAAAAAGTATCTTCTTGAGCATGTTGCGTGCGTATTACGACCTGTCGCAAAAGGATAAGTTCGAGAAACGCTTCGGGAAGCTGTGGATCGGAAGCCATCCGACTCCTTTGCAGGGAAAATATCAAGTGCTTTTTTTCGACTTCTCTAGGGCAAACGCAGGAAGCGGGATGTTGGAAGAGAATTTCAACCGGTATTGTTGTGCGGTGTTGAACGATTTTATGCGTACGTATGCGGGTTATTATTCCGGGGAATTGCAAGAAGAGTTTTTCCGTACGGATTCAGCAGCCGATAAATTGACGAAAATAGATATCGAGGCAAAAAAGAACAACTATTTGCTCTACCTGATCATTGACGAGTATGATAACTTCACGAATGTGGTGTTGAATGAGCAAGGTAACGAGGTTTATCAAGCCTTGACCCATGCCAGCGGTTTCTATCGGGATCATTTCAAACTGTATAAAGGCATGTTCGACCGTATCTTCATGACGGGAGTCAGCCCTGTCACGTTGGACGACCTGACCAGTGGTTTCAACATCGGATGGAACATCAGCACGGATCACCGTTTTAACAAGATGCTGGGCTTCAGTGAGGAAGATGTGAGTGAGATGCTTCTTTATTATAAAACAGCCGGGGAGTTGCCGGTGGACACGGACATAGAAGCGATGATCGAGGACATGAAACCTTGGTACGATAATTATTGCTTCGCTGAAGAAAGCTTTAAACGAGACCCGAAGATGTTCAATTGCGATATGGTTCTTTATTATCTCCGTCATTATATCAATCTAGGCGGGGCACCCAAACAGATGATCGACCCGAATACCCGCACGGATTACAACAAGATGAAGAAGCTCATTCAATTGGACAAGCTGGATGGTAACCGGAAAGGCGTTCTGCGGAAGATTACCGACGAGGGGCAGATCGTTACCACCTTGGCCACGACATTCCCCGCCTCAGAGATAGCGAACCCGGAGATCTTCCCCGGCTTGCTATTCTATTACGGTATGCTGACGATCACAGGTACCCGTGGAGACCGGCTTGTGTTGGGCATTCCCAATAATAACGTGCGCAAGCAATATATGAATTCTCATTGGAAGAATATCAAACAAACCGCCACATCAATCTGGATTATCTGAGGGATATCTATGATGCCATGGCTTTCGACGGGCAATGGCAAGAGGCCTTGTCGTTTATCGCCCAATCGTATAAGGAGAACTCCTCCGTCCGCAGTGCCATCGAGGGCGAGCGCAACCTCCAAGGTTTCTTTACCGCCTACCTGAGCATCAACTCTTACTACCTACTGGCTCCGGAATTGGAGCTGAACCATGGTTTCTGCGACCTGTTCCTGATGCCGGACTTACGCCATTATGAGGTGGCTCATAGCTACATTATCGAAATGAAATACCTATCTTCCAAGGATAGCGAAGCGAAGGCCAACCAGCAATGGCAAGAGGCGGTTGAGCAGATCCATCGGTATGCCGCCGCTCCCCGTGTCCGCCAATTGATACAAGACACGGAGCTATACCGTATCGTGATGCAGTTCCGCGGGCACGAGTTGGTGCGGATGGAGGAGATACCCGACGGGGATTGAATCCGAACCGTATATAGGTTCCTAGGAGAAGATATACTTACTTGGCAAAGTAATATATACTGCGTTGGCAAAGTAAGTATATATCCTTGGGCAAGGTAAGTACCCCTTGCAAGACCTGTAAAAGACAAAGGTTTTAATATCCCAACATCGCGGCCGGAGATATATTCAAAACCCGACAAAGCAAGCGGGCTATTTTCAGTGTAGGCTCTGAACGACCGGAGATATAGTCATTCACCCGTGACGGGCTAACCCCTAACTCACTTGCCAATTGTTTCTGGGTAATCCCCTTTTCCTCGATGGACAACCCTATCAGTTCAGCGACCGTCGGCTTACCTATGGGATAGTGCTTTTTTTCGTAAGCGATCACTATATCAGACATCATCGTAAGTTCAACCGCGTTTCTGTCGTTCGCCGGCGTGTTATCATTTACCAACGGCAACAATTCCTCTATCCTTGCTTGAGCGAATTCATATTGTTCCTTGCTTATTGAATCCATAATTGTTATATTTAAATGGTTGAACAATCTATCTTATCGTATTCCCTATGGGTGCCAACCCAGCGTATGAATACATACCCTATTGTAAATTTTACAACGACAACAAGACGATAATTATTACCTTTTATATTGAACACATAATGCTGGTTGCCTACATAATCAGTAGCGGGGAAATCAACCTTTATCTCCGAAAAGTTTCTCCAAGAAGCTTTATCTACCACATCGTACCAACGTTCAAGAGCCACACGAGAATCCTCGTTTCCGCTCATCTCATAAAACTCCTTCAATTTCTTATGTGATACTATTCTCATCTTGCTTTATTTGGAAGCAAAGGTAGTGAAAATTTTGAATTGCAGAATTTTTATAATGGATAAATTTGCGAAGCGGAATCGCCTGTTTCTTCATTCATTGGCTTATCTTTTTATCCGTTCTCGGACAGTTTTTGTCTTCTCTAATCTTTTAAAGTACTATTCAGCTTCACATTTGGATGAGTGCGGTAACCCTATGGATTATGATGTTATCTGGGAATCGAAAGAGATCGAAGATTGCAAAAAGACTTTATTATGTCGCTACTGAATAGCTAAATTTGCGGAAGAAATCAATTTTGAAATGTCACCTATGCTCAAATACATAAAAAACGAACAACACTACGACCTTCTTGTAGAGGCGATTCGACAAGTAAGACGTACGCTTTGGATCGGGACGGCAGATCTGAAGGATCTTTATATCAAAGAGGGAAAAGAGGCGGTACCTTTGCTGAAGCTTCTGGAGCGGAAAGTGAAAGAGGGTATAGAGATCCGCTTGATCCATGCGAAAGAACCGGGAAAGAACTTTCGGGATGATTTCGATAAGTATCCGTTGTTATGGAGCAGGATGGAGCGGGTTTTATGTCCTCGGGTACATTTTAAGATCTTGATATTTGATTTGGAGCTGGCCTATATCGGCTCCGCTAATTTGACAGGGGCCGCTTTCGGTATGAAAGGAAAGGATCATCGAAACTTCGAGGCCGGTATCTTGACTTCGGAGGCAGACTTGGTGTCCGAAGCCGTGGAGCAATTTGATGGCATGTGGATGGGTACCCCTTGCAAGACCTGCAAAAGAAAAAGGTTTTGCGGGGATAGGGTAGGTATATTCAGCAAGTCTGGATGAAGACCGAATAACGTACAATTGCCCCACTACCGGCTTAACCGCTTATCCAAGGCTTGAAAACCCATAGAGAAACCCTTCGTATTCCATTGACTTCCCTTGGCAAGACGGATGCCTTACCTATGAATCCTGCGAAAAACAGACTTCTGAAAGAGAATACAATCAAAATTGTCTCTGCCTCGGACAGTTTTTGTCTCATCTCCCCGGTTCTTTTGCGCTATCAGAATATAGAATAAGAGAACATCGCAAAAATATAGGAGAAAAAGGTTATGAATCAAATAAGATTGCTACATTTGTGCCAATCTGCTACGACTTCCAAGCGAGGAAAGCCCGGCGGAGGATATAAAAGAAGCAAAAAAGCGTTTACGATATTATTCCCGACTTAGGAAATCGGCAAAATTTTACTCACTAGGGAATGATAGGCAACAAACGCTCATGCTGGATTGTATATATAAAGGAACCGCCCGGTTTCCATACATACGATATAGGCGTGAGCTGTTGCTCTATTATCTTGGTGAGTGGGTGTTTGCCGATACCTCTAAGTCAGATATGGAGCGATGGGCTTACGCTTTTTATTTGCCTGATTTTATAGGTTACAAACTTTGTTTACAAATAGCTTTTCGTTACATTTGCGGTAATTCCAAGTAAAGGCCAAGCGAGGTCTCGAACGGAAGGACATATTGAAAAGCGAAAAAGTGTTTACGATATTATTCCCAATCCAGAAAATCGCCAATTTTCAACAATCCGGGAATAATAGGCAACAGATGCTTGCGCTCTACTGTATCTTTCTCTGTCACAGACAAGAACCATCACAGTATAGAGTGCGGGCTGTTGTTTAATTATCCGGATTGTGGGTGTTTGGCGATACCTCTGGATTGGATGATTAGGCAACAGTTCCCGCACTTTTTCTTTTGTTGAATTTTGAATAAACAACTGGAGGGGACGCAGAGAAATAAGTAGAGTCATGGGATTAGGAGATAAAAATCTTACCAAAGGTGTATTAGGAGGAAATACACAACCGGGGATGAAGAAAACCATAGGTTCATTAACCGGTGCAGCGGCAAACTCATTGGAAAAAGATCAAGCATCATTCAATGCTTGCTGGAAACAGTATATAGATTATAGGAATGAAATCTTATCTTCACCCGAACGAATTGATTTGTTTATACAAGAAGTATCGCATATTCAAATCACAAACAGTGGAATAAAGGCAAAATCTTTATATCTTACCGCTTTATGTCTTTACGAAGCAATTGATAAGCAACCCCAGAATGGTCAATTTTATTACTCACAGGCTCGTGATTTGATTAATCAAGCGATCCGATATTGTGATGAGTCAGAATATCATAAATTACACGCTTTATTAATGGCTAAAGTTGGAAGTAACAGTATCCCTGGAACAAAAGACTATGATGAGATATTGAAAGAATTTTGTTATGGGCAAGGTGTATCTTCTCTAATGTCGGATTCATTTTATCTAAATGGGCTTAACGAAGTGATCAAGACAAAAACAAATGCGTATAAACAAGGTAAGTTGAATGAAGAAATTAAACATTTTGCCTTAAATTCATTATGGAATCTTCCCATCCTCTTATACCTTATATATAAATATCACATATACGTACCACCCACAGGTTGGTTTTCGTTTACATGGACTCCATTTTATTGGATTGGGATTGGAATATTCGGATTAATCTATTTGGGGTATATCCGTCGTTTTGGAAAACAGATGGCTAAAGATGATAATGAGTGGAAGAATGAAATGTTGGATCTATATAAGTGAGTTTTGAGATGACAGAGATTGATAAGCGTAGATACGCATACGAAAAAGCGATAGAAGCTTATTGGAAGCATGTAGATCGTTATCATACATGGATGAATTATTATTCGTTATTTAATGGCGCATTGTTTGTAGGGTTTTGTACTCTTTTGACAGCAACAACTAAAATAAATTTAAACACCGATAGTATCGATTTGATTAATAATTACGATTACTATACCATTTTGATTTGCATTATAGGAGTGATTGCAAGTATTTGTTGGAGATTATCTTTATCAGGACATATGAAATGGGAGAAAAATTGGATGAATATTATAGAATTGTATGAACAATCCAGATTTGGAATATATACAATTATAAATATGAACGTATCTGATATGGAAAAACTAACAAATTCATTCAGAAATCATCAATTATCAAATGATGAACGAATAAAAGCATTTTCAACCCATTTTATTACGAGCATATTTATTGAATCTATTATTTTAGGCTGGCTTCTTTATCTTTTTATATTCTTATATAACATTGATTTTGCAGGATGCAAATGTACGATGGTATTTTTATCAATAATATTTATACTAATATATTTCATTAGAATGTTTTACTATATATGCAAAAATGGTTTCTATTCTGATGTAAAAGGGAAAATTTGGATTAATAAATTTATATAATATGCAAATAAAACAAACATTAGTCTCAATGTTTGAAGCAAACAAACAGGCATTAGAAAAAGAGTTGACAGGTTTAAAATTACCGAAAGATGTCAATAAGATTCAGAACGTTGTTGCCAACTATTTTGATTCATTATTTAATCAAAGTGGGGAATATCGGCAGAATCTCTCTGTTTCAGAAGATTACATTTTACAAGCTGCGTTATCATTACTCAACGCACAACAAGAAATGGGACGCAAGTTGACAGAAAAAGAGATTGAAGTCAAGACAAGGGCTACTTTTGCAGAGGAAAACAAAAGCAAAAAGGAGAATAGTCCAATAGAAACATTTCTTTCTCAAAAATTAGATGGAACAAAAACTTTGATTGGTGCTGGTAGCGGTGCTGTATTAGGGAAAATGGCTTTTAGTAGTGGTTGGGGAGCTGTATTTGGAGCAATTGCCGGAACTGCTATTGTTCTTTATCTGGCGACAAAATCAGGAAAAAAAGATGTTGGAGAAAATGTGAAAGCGATAACAGCCAAACCTAAAATAGAAGCAGCCATTGTAAATTCAGAAATTGATGTCGTAACATTCTTGACTATTATTCAACAAACCTGCGAAAGTATCGATTCTCTAATCGCCACTTTCCGTAATCAAATACAGAAAGTCGTAAATAAATATGAGTCACAGGAAAAACCAACATTGGAAAGAGATTATAGCCTTTTATTGGAAAGTATTCAATCTTTATTAGGGGTAACATACTCTCAACATCCGAATGATAAACGATTAGCTAAAATGGATGAGAGAATTGAACAGTTGGTTGAATCATTGGAAAATTATGGCTTGAAAATCGTTTCTTTTAGTGAAGACAAAATATGTTGGTTTGAACAACAAGAATCGACAAAAGTAACAAAACCAACTATGATTTATCCAGCAATCATTAAAAATGGTATTTTGGTGAAAAGAGGAAAGGTTTTTGTCCAATCTTATAGTGCAAATAATGGGAAAATATAATGATACTCCTATTCAAACTGTGATTCGTTTAGCCAACGGTGGAGATAAAGAAGCCTGCAAGGAGCTTTCTATAAGATATTTGACAGGATTAGATGTGGAAGAAAATCCATCTAAAGCCCAATATTGGAAAACTTTGTCATTAGAAAATTCTAAAGCATTATCTTCTTCATACAATGCGAGTTCGCAAAGTCTTACTCATGATAATTCCAGCAACTCATCAACGATTACAACATCAACAAACTCAACTAATTTTGATTCAAAAATGAATATACACACTAATCAAAAATACGATTGGGCTATCACTCCCGATAAAAGCAAACACAAATATGTGATTGGTATTGACTTCGGACATGGAGAAACATCTGCCGCTTTTTGTCCAATAGGTTGGGATTTGCTTCCCGGTGAATTAGAAGATATTAAAGACATTGATTTGGGAGGCAATCGGAAAGTAATACCATCTGCCATTAACATTCAACCAAATGGTCAAGCTTTTCTTGGTGAGGCTGCTTTTAATCCAGAAAGATTAAAAAAAGCGACTGTTGAAGTTTGTTTTAAAAAAAAACCAGAAAATTTGAATGGTGATAAAGAAGCTTTGATGATTCGTTATATGCATGAAGTCTATTTATTAATTATTGAAAATTCCATATCTTTATTTACAGAAGATAATCATTTGGTTTATATAGCCACTCCTTCAGGATGGGATAAAGAAGCGAAGTATCTATATGGGGAAATGGCTCGTAAAGCAGGATTACCTATTGCAGGAATTACAACTGAATCAGCTGCAGCTTTTTCTAGAGCTCAACAAGATACTTCATCTGGTTTACCACAATATATCTATCAAGGAGCTATTGTTTTTGATATGGGTTCCAGTACATTGGATTTTACTTATTTGTGCGAAGGAAAACAGACTGATTTTGGTTATGATTGTGGAGCATCAAAAGTTGAGAAAATTATATATGAAAACATTCGTTGTCATAATGAAGATGTTATTGCTTTTGAAAAAGAATATCCAACATTAGTTGCTACATTACTATTTTATGCACGTTGTGCAAAAGAAAAAATATATTCTGATCCAAGTATTTGTTATAGGAAAACATATAACTTTGATGATATTATTGGCGAAGGAGAAGAATTGTCTGAGGCTCGGATGAAATTTTTATTTCAGCCCGGTGAATTAAATCAAATACTAGAAGATAATGGATATATCTCGGAGATTCGTAATGCCATGATCGATTTTAAAAATAATCATATAGGAGGAAAACCTATTTATGTAGCATTTTTAACAGGAGGAGCTTCTCGTATGAATTTCATAAAGGATCTGGTGAAAGAGTGCTGGGGTGTGGATTTGATTTACCGAGATCCAGATCCTTCATTAACTATATCACAAGGTGTTGCAATCGAAGGACGTTCTGAAATTCGTACAGGAGGAACATCTAAAATAAAACAAGAGTTAGAAAGCATAAAATTAAAATCCGATATATACACCCCCTTTATAGATTCTTTATGTAATAAATTATCTAATGAAATTATAGAAACCATTGGCGCATGTGTAACAAATTTTAGAGATAATGACACAGACGTTTCTATCAATGATTTGCAAGCATATATCGAAGAGAACATAAACGAAGACCTCAATCAAGTAGGTGATTGGGCCATGGAATGTTATAAAGAAACTTTTGAAAATCAAACGAAAGGAATACGTGAAAGATTAGATGAAATTGTAAGTAATTATTCACGTCAGGGAGTTCGTATGGGAAGTGCTAACGTTTCCATATATTCTTTACCAAATATAGATATGAGTATGATAGCTGAGCAAATGCGACAACTTAGTTCGAATTTTACAGATGGAGATTTAGTAAATGGATTAGTTGCAGGCATTGCCGGTGCTGCCGTTGGTGGTGTAATTGCAATGTTATTAGGTGGACCTTTAGCATGGTTGATAGGAGGAGGCGCATTGCTTGCTAATTGGTTCTTTGGAGAAGAAAAGACAGAAGAACAGAAGAGACAAGAAGCACTTGCTAAAGACTTGGATAAAGAACAACGTCAAAAAGTGTTTGATGAGTTCAATAATAATTGGGATAATATTTGTCAAAAAATATACAAATCGGTAGACCAATCTATTCGAAGCAATTATTCGTTAGAAAAAACGATTCGAACTCAAAGTAAAGCTACAATTGATGCTTATGTGAAAGATTGTATTATACAAATTCGTTTAATAGAAGAATAATATGAAAAGCACTTATATGCCAAATGTTCAAGAAAGTATAGCTAAAGTTTTAGCCGCCACTTCTATTTCTCAGTCCTTATCTTTTTGCATGGAAAGGAAATATTTAGAGAAAATAGACGATGCAAATCTGAATCCTTATTTTACCTTAAAGGAGGTTCCAACCACCAGTAAAAATGATGTATCATGGCTGGAGATTACGCAAGTAGGTAAACCTTTGGAGCAAAGTTCCGAGAATTGTTTTACAGCGATGCAGAAGATTCTTTATTCTTGCTTTATGCCCAAAGAGACTCAATTGCTTTTTTTGATTACAGGAAACGGCAAACGGAATCGCTTGTATTTAGGAGTTCGCCCTATGGGAACGAATATCAAAAAAAATATTACTAAATACTTGGTCGATTTCATGAAAGGGACTTGGCCTGGATTACAATGTCATACGATAAAAGAAGGATCAGAAGACAACGAACTTCAGGCGTTTGCGTCTTGTTTGAAGAATGATTCATTGGACTATATTTATGCGTTAACCGGAATACCATCCATGGAAAGCCAATACAAATCCATTTATCCGGCAACCATTGATAAGTTGATGGCTGGTATGAACCAAAGTAAAAATTATGCATATTTGGTTGTCGCTGACCCGATTGAAACAAATGAAGTTGACGCTATGCTCTTCCAATGCAGAGAAATGAACGGACAGGCGGAGTCCTTGAAATCATTCAATGTAACAGAAGGACATTCACAGGGAAGTTCTCGTTCTCATACTACAACAGAAGGAACATCAACATCCGAAAGTACATCTACGAGTAAAAAAGATTATTCAAAACTGGGTAAATTGGCAATGCAAGGAACAGGCATTGCTTTAGCTGCTTCTTTTTTTCCTGCGGCCCAATCTGTTTTGGAAGGAGCAACTGAAGTTGGCGGACAACTGGTTGCTGGAGCTGTTTCTATGATGGGGATTGGTGTCGCTAATTCTTTGGTTGGTTCATTGACTCCCAGTAAAACAATAAGTTCAACAACGGGAACCAATCATTCAGAATCTGATTCCACTTCTACCAATGAAGGACAATCCCAAAGTTTAAGCCGAAACATTGTCAATAAACACATAGAATCAGTATCCGAGCATCTATTTTACCATAGTAAACGTTTGGAAACGGGAAAAGCAATTGGTATGTGGAATGTTGGAACTTATTTATTAGCAAGTAAAGAGTCAGATATTAAGGGAGGGGCTATGCAATTACGTTCTATTCTCAGTGGGCAAGAATCTATTTTTGAGCCGATTCGTATAACGGATATCAGTAATGTAATTGAAGCAGAACAATCTATTGGACGTTTTCAATCACCTATTGTCCGCATAGATAGCACTTCTAACAATAAGCCGTTTAACCATCCTTTAGGCGATCATTATAAAGAACTTAAAACAGTCCTTACTACTAAAGAACTGTCCTACTTGATTAACTTTCCCTTGCGTTCCGTTCCCGGTATTAGCGTGATAGACAGTTCCCCTGAATTTAGTTTGAATATGCAGGAAAAGAATGATGATAAAACAATCGGAATCGGGAAACTACTTTATGGAGGTTCTCCTACCAATATGGATTATCATATTCCTGTAAGTTCACTTTCTCGCCATACCTTGTTATCCGGTATCAATGGTAGTGGAAAAACGAATACCGTACAAGCAATTCTAAATGGCATCAAAGACGAAATTCCATTCTTGGTAATTGAACCGGCAAAAACAGAATATATAGATTGGGCATTGCAGTATAATGAGGAACATCCGGAGCATCCGATAGAAATCTATATTCCCGGTTGCAAGAAGTATAAAACAGGATTTGTGCCCAAGCAATTAAAACTGAATCCATTTGAGTTCGTTTGGTTAAATAAAGAACAGGAACCGAACGTATTGACACATATTGATCGACTAAAATCAACATTTGCCGCGGCATTTCCTATGTATGATATTCTACCAGTCTTAATGGAAGATTTGATTTATACCATATACCAAAATAAATCAACAGACTGGTTAGGTGAAGAACCCAAATATGGAATCACTTTGCCCCCTACACTAAATAGTATGAGCATCAGTGTCGATAAAGTAATATCTAATAGGCAATATGAAGAACGTATTGAGCGAAATATGAAAGCTTGTCTTAATACTCGTATTGATAGCTTGAAACGAGGTTGGAAAGGGGAAATGTTGAATACGGTTCATTCTACACCTTGGAAGGATTTATTCGGAAAACCTTGCATCATCAATTTGTCGTATGTAGGAGACGATATAGATAAATCTTTCTTTATGGCTTTGATCCTGCAATTCTTATATGAATATCGTGCAGCTTTAGCCGAGACGGGACAAATTGATTTCAATGAGAACGGTTGTAAGCATCTGACCGTTATAGAAGAGGCACATCGTGTAATGGCAAAATGTGACAATCAAGAATTACCTCAATACAAGTCGGCCATGATGTTCAGTAATATGCTTTCTGAAATCCGTGCATACGGAGAAGGTATGTTCTTAGTGGATCAAGTACCGACAAGACTTATTCCTGATGCAATTAAAAATACAAACTTAAAGATTACACATCGATTGGTTGCCGAGGATGATTGTAAAGCTATAGGAGAATCTATGGGGTTGAGTGAAGAGCAACGTAAAGTTATTGCAAAGTTGATGACCGGTCAGTGTATTGTCTCAAGTTCGTTGTCAACGGATACATACTGGGTACAAGTAGAAAAAGTAAAATAAGAGGAATATGCCTGATTTTGAAAATATAGAACAAAACACTTCTTCCTCAATAGATTCTTTGGGATTGGATGAATTGAAAGTATCTGAATCCAATTGGAAAGAGAGAAGTTTGGAAGATAAGATAGAATATGTAAAAGATATTGATTCCAAAATAGATGAGATACAAGGAAAGACCGGACTATCAAAAGATGAAATTTTCAATGCATACTTTCCTGAAATAGAAACTATTTGGACAAAACAGTCTGGATGGGATGGGAAAACGATTAACGAAGTGAAATACACTATGCAACCTTTTGTTTCGTCAACAGGGAAAGTGTATCGAGGTGTATTTCCAGAATTTCCTGTAAAATACGAGATTCGTCTTCCAGAATACTGCATGTCTGATAAATTTTGGGATGAATATGGTAACAGATCTGATCGGATGCAAATGAAATATGCAACTATCGGATTAAAAGAAGAATTGATAAAAAACCCTTCTTTAAAAGAAACCTTGAACTTAAGTGATCGGCAATATACAGATATTATGGCTGAGAAAGATAAAATAGAAGGTTTGACGTGGCATCATGATATTAATTTTGGAAGAATGAAATTGATTGATGAAAAAGTCCATTCTTTTAAGGAGCATCAACATTCCGGAGGAATGGCAACGTGGAATGACCGTTGGATTCAAAGTCACCTGATTGACATCTCTAAGTTAGAAAATGTCACTGACTACATGGAAGCCGACAGACATATTTGTGGGAAACTCACCATACCAGAACTTGAATATGTAGGGGAGATTCTTCCTTTAGAAAATACGGATTTGATAATAGCTCGAATAGATGAATTAGATGGGAGAAGACCACCTAAAGCTATTGATTCAGATCGGGCTGTAGCAGAACTAATTGAACCTGTAAGAAATAAAATAGATTCACTCTATTTGGAAGCCCCATCTGACAATATTCAAGTAGAAGCGATTTCCGATGTAATGACTCAAGTTGAGGGATTGGAATATGATAAATGGAAAACTCTTTCTTTTGATAAACGGATGGAAGTATTGCAGCAACTGGAAAATGAAGTTGCGCAAATAGCACATCGACCACCATGTATTGTTGTATCTCAAAATTTAGGAGAAGGACATTTAGGTTTTTATGAACAAGGATCGAACTGCATAACAATTAATGAGAACTATATAAAATCAACAGATTGTTATGACGCAGTGTTGGATACATTGATTCATGAAGGACGGCATGCCTATCAGGATTATAATCTGAATGTACGAGAAACACATCCTCGTCATGGAGACATATCAAACTGGAACTTAAATGAACTTCACGGGTATCAAGATGTTGAACATTGTGGATTTAAAGCTTATCAGTTACAACCTGTTGAATCTGATGCGCGAGCCTTTGCAGAAGATGTATTAAATCATTATCAAGATAAGATAGCGTAATGAAAAATATCGAAGACATATTAATGAAACGAGGTTATCCGGACAAGCAAGCTTTTTCGGTAGCGAATGATTTGCAAGAGATAGACACTACTTTACAAGAAGCTCTTCAACGCTGGTTAGATCAAGAAGAAGAGACAGATTTCCTTATTGCGGGATTCAAATTGTCTGAGTTAATGTGTAAATTTGACATGACTTATCCCGCTGCTCTATTAACAATGGACTGGTTGATTAAAGAACCAGAATTAGCAACTAAAAGTATTAATCGAGGTATAAAATAATAGAAATTATGGCAACATTCATATTAACCCCCAAATGTAACATTCCATTGAGTCACGGAATGAAAATAGAAAAAGGGACGCTCCCTTTTACTGTTGAAATACCAACGAATCATCTGCCTTTTGACTCCATTGCGTCAAAGAATATGGTCAAGAATTGTCTTTTGGCCAGAGGTATCGATATTTCCGGTCATGAAAGCATATTGAGTGGAGCTTTTTTTGACTTCAAGAAAATATAATAATGGATTTCGTTACCCGTTTCTTACAATCCGGTTGGATTCAAAAAGCTGCGAAATACGCATATAATCCCAGACGGCTGAAGGCATTAGTCCTTCAGCTTGGGATTTATTTGTCAAAAAAAGGCTCTACTCGTTTGAAAGAGCAGACAAAGTTGTTATACAACTATTTGAAAGATGTGGCAACCGGGAAATATAAGGATTATCACACTAACAGTTTGCTTTTTATGGCGGCAGCTGTCATATATCTGATAACTCCGGTCGACTTTATTCCGGATATGCTTCCTTTGGGATTGATGGATGATATGATGATTATTACTTGGGCTTTGAATGTATCGGCGGATGAGTTGAAACGGTATAAAAAAGCAAATGGAATACAATCTGATAAGTAGTATGAGAAATCAAAGACTTAAACAATGAATTTAAACAAGTTTGATTTATGGGGATTTTATCGGAGCAAGTAAGTGATATTTTGACAAACGAATATGAACTGGAGTTTGAATATGATAAACAGGATAATTTTTTTCGTTTTTCTGTCAGTATGGATCATGTTGATTTGGATGTTATAATTCTCTGTTGTGAAAACGAAAAGAAAATCCTTCTATTTGTGATAGCACCAATTCAAATTCCAAAGAAACTGTTCGAACCGACACTCCGTTTAATTAACAAAATACAAATCGAACATAATGCTACATATTCAAGTTTGTTTATCAATGAAGCCAATTGGCAATTGATGTCAAGAGGTGTATTGAATATAGCGGTGGATCTCCGTGTGAATAAAGAATTATTTTACATGGCATTAATATCTTCATTACATTTAATGGATGATAATTTTTTTGAATTCATACAGATTGTGTATAATAAAAAGAGAAGTTATTGGAGGAGATGGTATGAAATCTTTACTAATTGCAGCCGGAACAGGTGCAAATAACATTATTGTCAATATAGGTGATGAATATGAAGATCGTGTTGACTACATATTGATTGATGAATTGGAGTCGGATGTATGGAAAATTGAATTTTCAGCGGAACGTATATTTGATATTGTAGTAACAAGGCAACCGGTGATTCTATTGGCTACATTAGGAGGCAAAACGGGAAATCGATCAGTTGAGAGGCTTACGAAATTGTTTAAGTCTTTTGAGATTCTTTTTTCTGCGATACTTATTATTCCATTCAAATTTGAATGGGATAGTAGAAATATTGCTTTATCTATTGCCGATAGGATAAAGGGAGAGTCTGTATCTGTTCACGTTTTTGATAATGAGACATTGACTTCTTTGGATCTCACGGTGAAAGAGGCGATACGATATGCGGATAGGGAGATAGGTTGCCTATTGGATGAAATTTTGAAGTGAAATCATTGATATAAGTTGAGATTCAGACACCTTTTGTCCGTCCCCCCTCTTTCCTTTGCCCCCATAATCATCAAGCAGGAAAGATATGCGGTACGACAAAGACCTACAATTCTTGGCGGGGTGGATTATTCGGAGCATGAAGCCATTGAGGCTGTGGAGTATGAATGTATAAAAATAAACAGAAAAACGAAAGACAATGAAAAAGATAATATCCAACAAGGAAAAGAATCTGATTAGTAAACTGAAAAGTCAATACGATATTGTTGGGACTCTCCATCATGACATGGTTAAGGTGATCAAAGGAGGGAAGTATGGATTCGTTAATCAAAAAGGCGAACTCGTCATTCCGCTGATATATGATTGGGCAACCGCATTCGCACGCATTAAATTGTATGGGAAATGGTACATTGCTTCTTGGGTGAGATGTGGCAATTATCAAATGTTAATCAATTTGGATAATAAGCCCATTATTCAACTGATGGATGCACATACTCGTTATTATGTTATCAATGACAAGCTGTGGATACAAAATGAGCATGGATACAACCTGACCAGCCGTCGAGGAAAGTTTTTGCTTCAAACCGATTATGAACATATTATTAATGATAGATGGCGCCAACCTAAAAATATTTACTTGGTCAAGAAACAAGGGCATTTCGGAGCCATCTATATTTATTATAATAATAAAGAACGCCCTGTGTTACCTTTTGAATATGATATGTGTAACTTTTGGTGGATGCCTGGTACGGGGATTTTTATCCAAGGTTTGTTGAATGGGAAGAACGGTCTTTTCAATTTGAAGGGACAAAATGTGATACCTTGTGCTTATGATAAATTCACCTATGCCACACCTTTTCGAAAAGGATTTGTACTGGCTCATGACGCAAAGGGTGTATCTTTATATGATGGTATAAAACCTCTTAAGATATGCACTGATCCGTATGCGGTGATCGCGGAATATAGTTTTTACGATGGAAAGCAATGCTATTATACAGCCTATACGAGTGAGGAGGAGTGTTTATTGGATAAAGAGGGACGGATTCTGATGAAGGTAAACAAGCGAAAAGAGATCTCATGCTTCCACTATCTGATGTCGCAAGTTCAAGATGAATTTAGGTTTAAAAGCTTAAAAGAACTTCTTTGCTATTGCAGAAAGATGAAAGACTGGCGGGTCAGCCATGCCGATAAAGAAGAGGTCATCATCTATGCCTACTATTTTATGGAAGAGATGCTACAACAATATGCGACCCGACATGAGTTACGATATGTTCGATTCGGTTTTCTGAACCGAATGAAAGAAAATGACAAATGTTGGGGACAATGTGTCTGTGCGGATCGGCGAATTGAGTTAAACCTTTCCTTGTTGTGGCGATCGGAAAAATTCATTCGGGAAGTTATGTTGCATGAGTTAGTCCATTTGAAATATGTAAACCATCACAAAGCTTTTTATGATTTATTGGGACAACTTTCAGGCATCAGTGCCAAACAGCTGAGAAAAGCAAAGAGTAGAGCTTCATTTGATGCTTATTTAGTCGCAATGAATTGGTTTGCTATCGTCAAGCGGAAAAAGAAGGAATTGTTTATTCGGGCTGTGCAAAAGGGAATCTGTATGAATCCCACCTTAGAAAAAACGGAACTCTTATTAGAACCAATAACGAATGGAAATTCAAATGTTAATCGGATAGCGGCAGCTCAGACACGCAAGCCTGATATTGGCGGTAAAAATATAGGAGGAAGAAGGTTATAAATGAAGAGGAGCAGACACAAATTGACGGATTGGATTACGTATCTTTGATGGTCAGTTTATAGGTAACAATGTTCAACACGAGAAAAAGGTATATTATGGATGTTTTAGCAAAACAAGTGAATGATTTATTGAAAAATCAGTACGAGTTGGATTTTCAGTACGATGAGGAGAAAGCTGAATTTTACTTTTCAATCGATATGAATCATGTTTGCTTGGATGTGAGGATTATTTCTAGGGAAGCGGATAAACAGGTACTTATGTTTGCGTATGTGCCAATCAAGATACAAGAAAGCCAATACTCGGCTGTACTTCGTCTTATCAATAAGATACAGATGGATAATTTTGATTCGGTTAGTCTGTTTATTAATGAAAACTGCAACCAACTTATGTCCCAATCGGCATTGAATGTAGGGGCGGATTTCCGTATAGACGAGGAAGTGTTTCGATTTGCGTTTTATCCGTTGGTAAGTGCGCTGGATGATCATTTTATCGAATTTATACGAATCATTTCGGCCGGAGACGAAGAACAAGTTCCGGATCTTGACCTATCAGAACTTCTCTCTTTGTCGGAACAAAATGATCCGGAAGCACAATATCGGTTGGCAATTAAGTACTACAAGGGAGAGGGGGTTGAGCAAGATCTTGGGAAGGCGATAGAGTTGTTTGGTGCTTCTCTTTCCAATGGACGAAATGAAACGGCTCATACATTGAAGGAATGTATAGATGATTTGTCGTGCAGAATAAAAGAGTTTTCAGAGACGCAAGATTATGAAAAGGCATCTTCTTTACAGGCCTTGATCGATAAAAGCGAAAATTTATTGAACTTATACGGCGAGGAGTGAATTGATGCTTAAATACCCCAAAAAGGTAGATGAATTTTCTGTCTTGGAGCTGCTGAAAATCAATGTATTGAATAATTGGAAAAAGCCTTCTCAAGTGAATAACTTACGGCTGGGGGTAGCCGTAAGCTTACGAGTTGGGAAGTGGTTAGTTATTCACTTGGAGAGCCTCTTATTGACGGTTTCGCATGCTGTTATTGCTTGTTCTCCATTTGATTACTCATTATGATTTCTTGAATTATCGGTGATTTCATTGGGTTATTATAACTTTTCTGTTCTATCATATCGGAGATGTTTGTTGATTATATCTTGATTCAGAATACACATTTGATTGTTGGGTTGGTGTTTGGACAGTTCTTTCAATGCGATCTCAATGGGTATCAATCCTGCCATGTTGTTTGCCCAAGCGACTGCCTGTTCACGCAGATTAGTCACATAGAATCCCTGTCCGAAATCCAAATGTTTTCGTCCAAATCTACAAATTGGATTTTCTACCTTCTCTGTACTTCCATGATATACCGTTATTTCATTCATTTTTTGTTCTCCCAATTTTTTAAACATTCAATCAAACGTTCAGCCAATACTTCACGGCTTTCGCTGTGCAACGGCTCATAGTTGGGTAAGATATAATTCTCTATCATCCCCACCCGTTCCATTCTTTGGTATATCTCATTGTAATTGGTATTCAGTTGCCTTGCTGTTGTTTCAATGCAGGTGGCAACAAAAGCCATTACTACTTGTTCTTTCGATATTTTTCTAATCTTTTCCATCTCTGCTGTTTTTTGCCTCAATTTATCTACAAAGGTTGTTTAATGATAATATTCCTCAAATCCGCCCCGGATACATTTTGGAATACGCTTAGTCCGAACTCCGGTATTACCGCAAGTACATGGTCGAATATATCCGCTTGGATTCCTTCGTATTCGACCCATACCTTATTGGATGAGAAGCAATAAAGTTCGATGGGAATACCCGTATCAGTCGGTTGTAGATGCCTTACCATGCAGACTAATTCCTTACTTACTTCCGGGAGGCTTCTTAGGTAACGTACGAGATAAGCACGGAAGACTCCCAGATTTGTTTGTCTACGTCCGTTCACCCAAATGGAACTGTCGATATGATGCTCTTCATTGTATTCATCTAATTCCTGTTCTTTCCCATCGATGTAATCCGTGATAAGAGAGATCTTACGGAATTTCTCCAGCATTTCCGGGGTACAAAAATGTACGCTGTTCATATCGATATTGATAGAGCGCTTGATACGGCGGCCCGGGGATTCGCTCATACCTCTCCAGTTTTGGAAAGCGTCGCTTACTAAGGCGTAAGGAGGGATGGTCGTAATGGTATTGTCAAAGTTTCTTACTTTCACGGCGTTCAATGTCACCTCGATAACCGTGCCGTCCGCACCATATTTACTCATCGTGATCCAGTCCCCGGCCCGGAGCATATCATTGGCGGATAATTGGATGCCGGCAACGAAACCTAAGATCGTATCCTTAAAGACCAACATCAAGATAGCGGCAGACGCACCCAATCCGGCCAGTAAAGAAACCGGGGATTTATTGATAAGAATACTGATAATCAATATCACTCCAATAAAGAAAACCGTAACCTGCAAGATCTGTATGAAGCCTTTTAACGGCTTGTTCTTAAAGGAATCTTTTTTATTATAGATCTCGTGGATCAGATTTAAGGAAGCGTTTATAAACCTTAAAGAAACCGCTATGATATAAATCTGACAAAGTTTTTGGAGCAATATTAAAATCTTCGGTGTCTCTTCGGCTGAGAAGGCGAATGGTAACAATATATAAATCAATATGGCCGGGATCATATGCATCATCTTATTGATGATCTTACGATCCACGATTAAATCGTCCAGTTGATTTTTCGTCTTCCTCGCTAATCGTTTGAACATACCTAGGAAAATATACCGGCAACTATAATCGATCCCAACGGTGACGGCTATAATAAGTAATAAGATCACTATATTGTCTAGGTAACTGGAATTTTCGCTTATCAACCCAATTTGAACTAATAAATTATATACCCATTCTTGTATCTTGCTCATAAATACGATTTTAAACTTTAAGTAGACAATCCGGAGACGAAGATAGGAAAAATAATTCGAACACGTACTTTAGTCTGAATATTGATATACTTTCAATTCAAATTTAGGAATCATAGCGAAGAAATGATCGAATATATCCGACTGGATCCGTTCATATTCTTTCCATACTTTATTTCGGGAGAAGAAATAAATCTGGATGGGAACACCATATTCCGTGGATTGAAGTTGACTGATAATTAAATCCAAATCTTGATTTACGACAGGAAGACTTGTCAGATAACGCTCTACATATACACGGAATACTTGGGAGTTTGTAGGTACTACATCCTTATCCGGTTGGTAATCCGCTAATAAAGGAATTTCCTTGCGGAATGTATCTAGCATCTCTGGTGTACAGAACTTGATCGTATTCAAATCGAGATAAATGGACTTCATAACCCTACGTCCTCCAGACTCAACCATCCCGCGCCAGTTTTGGAAAGAACTATTTACTAGATTATAAGGCGGGATTGTTGAGATCGTATTATCGAAGTTCTGAACTTTCACGGTGTTTAGGGTTATTTCTTGAACAATACCGTTCGCGTTGGCAGAAGGCATCGTGATCCAGTCGCCGGGGCGCAACATATCATTCGCCGAAAGCTGTATACCCGCCACGAAACCTAATATGCTATCTTTAAATACCAACATAAGAATAGCTGCCGACGCACCTAATCCGGCGAAAAGGGTAGCCGGGGATTTATTGACGAGAATCGCTATAATGACAATGCCGCCAACGAAGAAAACAAGCACTTGTAATACTTGTATAAAACCTTTCATCGGCCTGTTTTTCATTTTCTCCTGTTGGTTAAACAAATCCAACATCATTAAGAGAAGACCGTTGAGCGCTAACAGCAGGGAAAATATGATATAGACCGCGCAAATCTTCTGGGAAATGAATAATAATTCCTTTCCTCGGATAAAAGCCATCGGGAGCAAAGCATATACTAAAATGCCGGGAATCGTATGTACGAGATAATGTACGACCTTACGTTTAATTAATAACGTATCCCATTTATAATGCGTATGCTTAACGATACTACGTACCCCTCCGACAAAAATAGCTTGGCATAAATAATCTAATCCGATAGCGACCGCCACTAGTAAGATGGCGATGATCGCCTCGTCAAATGTGTTCGCTATTTTCTCGTCTACACCCCATCCGGTGAGGACTTTGTTCATCCAGCTACCTAAATTTATCATAATAATCGTTTTTTGATATAACACTACTCTTAAAAATAGGTTCAATCCTACGTTAAATTTGCCCTTTTGTTAAGATTGCTTGTAAATGTAAGCGTATTAATCCAATTGAAAAATGTATCTTTGTGAAATAATATAAACTTAAATGGATTCCATGAGATCTCTGTTGTCAACCTCAGATTTTCTACAGGTACGAGAGCATAAATTAAGTAATGATTTGACGGTATGGTTGAATGAGGACCATAGCCAACCTAAGATATTCGGAGCCGTAGTTGTAAAAGCCGGAGCTAAAGATTCCCCTAACACAGGTATCGCGCATTATTTCGAGCATATGATGTTTAAAGGAACGGATAAGATCGGGACGATCGACTATGAGTCCGAGAAAGTCTTGCTGGACATTATCGCCGAGAAATATGACGCTTTGGCGGATACCGAGGATCCTAATATGCGTGCCCATTTGCAGCAAATCATTAACGACCTGAGCGTACGTGCCGCTGAGTATGTAATACCGAACGAGTTCGACCGGTTGATCTCTCGTTTCGGTGGTACGAAGTTGAATGCCGGGACTTCTTACGACTATACATTATATTTCAATACATTCTCTCCGCAATATATCTCCCAATGGGCCGAGATCAATAGTGAGCGTTTGGTAAATCCCGTATTTCGTCTTTTCCAGAGTGAGCTGGAGACGGTCTATGAGGAAAAGAACATGTATGGGGACACGATGGCTAGCGTCGCCATCGAGAAATTGACAGAGCGTTATTTCTATCCGCATCCGTATGCGTATCCGATTATCGGAAGTGCGGAGAACTTGAAGAATCCCCGTCTTTCGGAGATGCGCCGGTTCTTCGAGAAATACTATGTCGCTTCCAATATGGGATTGATCTTAAGCGGGGATTTCGATACGGAGGAGGTCTTGCCAATCTTGGAATCTACTTTTTCACGGATACGAAAAGGGAAGCCGCCCCACCGGGATATCGTTGCGCTTCCGCCATTCGAGGGGCGGGAGAAAGTGAGCGTACGTATTCCTATGCCTTTCGTGAAAATTATGGCATTGGGATTCCGGGGAGTTCCTGCGAATCATCCGGATCAAGTTGCGCTCAATATCGCCGTATCTTTATTGAATAACTCCAATGGTACGGGATTTTTGGATAAGCTGACGGTAGATCATAAGGTGATGGGTGCGATGGCGGTTAACCAAAGTATGAATGAGGCTGGAGTATTAGGTTTGTTGGTATTTCCGAAGTTCTTTTTCCAGACCTATGCGGCAGCCGAGAAATTAGTATGGAAACAAATCAACCGTATTAAGGAGGGGGATTTTAGCGATGAGATGTTCCAAAGCTTGAAATTGGAACAGAAACGTGAATATGCCTCCAAATTGGAAGACATAAACTCAAGGGCCGAGGTGATGATGCGTATTTTCTCTCAAGGGAAAAGCTGGCAGGATTATTTGGATGAGGTCACTCGTATCGATGCCTTGTCGAGAGAAGACGTGATTGAGGTCGCCAAGAAATATTTTACGGAGAATTATATGTACGTCACGAAGAAGACCGGACGCTATCCAAAAACGATCTTACCCAAGCCGGATTATTCACCGATTATACCGAAGAACTCCGATGCTTCCTCCGCTTATGTGGAACGTCTGGAAAAGATACCCGTACAAGAATTGAAACCGCATTTTCTCGATTTTGAGAAAGACGCCGAGGTCGTATCCTTGCGTCCGCTTGTCACGTTGTATAAGACTCATAATTCCGTAAATGATATATTCTCGCTGACACTATCTTATGGAGTGGGGCAGTTGGAGCTTCGTGATCTTGATAAATTGTCCGCTTATCTACCTTTCGTAGCGACGGAATCGATGTCTTTTGAGGTCTTTCGGGGTAAATTGCAGGAACTTGGTAGTACATTGACTTTTGATTCCACGGATTCTGAGTTTCTGGTGGTGGTGAATGGTTTCGATGGGCATTTTACCCAAACAATGGCTTTGGTCGGCGATTTCTTGCGGCACGCCAAGCCAGATGACAAGAAGTTACGGCAGATTGTGGACGAGGCGAAGGTAACGGAGAAATCGTTGTTCAATTCCAGCGAGAACGTAGCCGATATGCTGTTAGAGAAAGTCAAATTTGGGGAGCAATCCCGTTATTTGACCAAATTATCGTTCGCTGAAATCAAAAAACTAAAAGGAAAGATGTTGCTGGACACCTTCAGTAAGGTACGTTCGGTCGCTTGTAACCTGCATTATTGTGGTACATTGTCTACGGAGGAGGCCGCTCGGCAGATCAAGCTGCATTTACCCTTGGAGGAGGTAAGTATTCCATCGAACTCTCCCTATATTCGTGATCTTATGACGTATGATAAGCCGACTGTCTTTTTCATGGACATGGAGGATGTCGCGCAAAGCATAATCTATGCCTATATGTATATCGATCCGTTGAAGGCTAAGGAAGATCGTCCTGTTTCCCGGTTGTTTAGCGCTTATTTCGGAGGGGATATGTCATCCTTGATGTTTCAGGAGATCCGTGAGTTTCGTTCGTTCGCTTATCAAGTAAATGCCCGTTTGAAACATCCTCCTTTGAATCGATCGGAGAAGCCCGCTAGTTTCGTGATGAAACTGGCTACACAGACGGATAAGATGATCGATGCGATGGAAGTGCTGGAAAATCTGGTGCATGATATGCCGGAACGTCCGGAACGGGTGGAGTCGGTGAAGCAGACGATTCGTAATTGGGTGAATAATGAATATCCTACTAGTCGCTCTCTTTCCTTGAAGATCGCCGGTTTCCGGCGTGAAGGGTACGAGAGCGATCCGAACAAGGATTATCTGGAGGTCATCGATCGGATGACTATGGAGGATATCCTTCGTTTTTATAAGGAGAATATACAAGATCATTTAATGATATATGCGATAGTCGGTAATTCAAAGAGTATGGATATGGAGAAACTCTCCAAATTCGGACAGATCGTTAAGGTAACAAGGAAAGACATTTATAAATAATGTATAGTAAGGAGGAACTGAAGAATCTCAAATTGGAGTTTTGGGAAAGCTTCGCCGCTTTTTGTGAGGTGCAACCCTATTTGCGGGGGCGTAAGAAAATTTGGACATTATATGATACGAAGGTAAAGGGCGTTGAGTTGAAATTCGACGCGAACCGCCAAGGGGCTTACGTTATTCTTGAGGTAAACCACCGTAGCGAGGATTTACGTCTGGAAATGTTTGAGCGCCTGACTTGGTATAAAGAGACCTTGGAACAGGATTTTCCCGAAGGCTTGATCTGGGATATTTGCTTTGTCCGTGAGAATGGCCGACAAGTGGCCCGTATCTATGTGGCAAAGGAAGGATTGGATTTGCATCGGCGAGCGCATTGGGGAGATTTTTTCACGTTTATGGCTAGCCAGATGTATTTGTTGGAACGAAATTTTATGGGTATAGCAGAATACTTAAGAGAATAATTACGAGATATGAACCTAAAGGTATTTATCGGAGCTTGCGTACTGTCCGGTCTGGTTGCTTGTAGCTCTGTTAAACAAGATGAGGCCGGTTTGTCCCGGCCCGGTGTGGGCCTTGAGCTGGCGCGATTCCGGAAGGAGCATTTCTCCGATGTCCGTTATAATCTTTTCTTCTCGATCCCGGAATCTCGTGACGAGGCGATCCGGGGAAAGGTGGAGCTATCGTTACGATTAGACGAGAAGCAGCCGCTTATTATTGATTTCCGCGGAGAACAGGAGCAAGTGACATCCGTAACCTTGAACGGAGGCGATATTCCCTACGAGGTGAAAGATGAGCATATCGTGATAGCCTCAGATTGGGTAGCGGTGGGAGAGAACCGGGTAGCGATCGCTTTTACTCCGGCGGATCAATCCTTGAACCGACGGGATGAGTTCCTGTACACGTTATTGGTTCCGGACCGGGCACGTACGGTATTCCCTTGTTTTGACCAGCCGGATATGAAGTCGCTTTTTACCTTGACCTTGGAAGTTCCTTCCACTTGGCAGGCCGTGGCGAATAGCGCTATCACGCAAACGGATAGTACGGGCGTCTCCGGTCGGAATCGTATTTCTTTCAAGGAGACGGAACCGCTTAGTACCTACCTGTTCTCATTCGTGGCCGGTGAACTGACTCGGGAGGTTTATTCCCGGAACGGACGGGATATCTCTATTTATCATCGGGAGACAGATCCGAAGAAAATCGCTCAATGCCCAGCCATTGCCGATGAGGTGTTCGACGCGTTGGAATGGCAGGAAGACTTTACTGGTATTCCTTATCCTTTTGCTAAATATGACGTGATTATCTTACCCGGTTTCCAATATGGAGGTATGGAACATACGGGTGCTACCTTATATACGGATCGCCGGATGTTTCTGGATGAGCATCCTACCTTAAATGAGCGATTGAGTCGGAGTTCCTTGATCGCGCATGAAACCTCTCATATGTGGTTTGGCGATTATGTAACGATGAAATGGTTTGATGATGTATGGACTAAAGAGGTTTTCGCTAATTATTTCGCTTCCCGTATCGTAGAACCTTTATATCCGGACGTGAATCACCGGTTGAATTTTATTCGGGATTATATTCCCGCGTCTTATTCGGAAGACCGTACGTCTGGCGCGAATCCGATCAAGCAAGATTTGGATAATTTGCGGAACGCCGGTTTGGTATATGGAAATATCATCTATGATAAATCTCCTGTGATTATGGAGATGTTGGTACGTGTTCTGGGAGAAGACGCTTTCCAGCAGGGAATCCGTGAGTACTTGACTACTTATGCTTATGGGAACGCTACGTGGGAGGGCTTGATCCGTATCTTGAATAAATATACGGAAGAGGATCTGGCCGCTTGGAGTGAGGTGTGGGTGAATCAGAAGGGTATGCCGGAGATTACGGCTTCGGTTAAGGACGGCGAGTTGGTCGTAGAGCAGCGTGATCCGTTGGGCCGGGGTTTAAAATGGCCGCAAGAATTAACCTATCGGGTGATCTGTGGAACGGATTCGGAAGAAATCCCGGTTTCTCTCGAAGGAAACTCTGATTCCTTCCGAATGAAATTAAGTTTTCTTCCGAATGGAAATTGTGTCATTCTTCCGAATATAAATGGGCGTGGTTATGGCTTCTTTAAAATAACAGAGGGGGAGTCTTCCGGTCTATGGTCTGTGCTTCGCTCATCGGAAGATGAGGTGTTGAAGGGATCTTTGCTGATTACCCTTTATGAGAATCTTCGTTGGAAAACGATTTCTCCGCAAGGGTTCCGTGATGAAATGTTAGCGTATTTACCGAATGAGTCTAATTCTTTATTGTTCTCGATGGCTTTAAGCTATTTAGGAGATTGCCAGCGGATATTCCCGTCGGATTCTCGTCCGTTGGAACAGGCCTTGTGGAAGATCGTGACAACGAATCCCGTATCCCAACATCGCTTGCAGGCGTTTCGTTTGTATCGTTCGATAGCGGATTCGGAGGAGGCGGTACAACGTCTGTATACGTTATGGCAGGAACGGAAAGCTCCGAAAGATTGCGCATTGAGCGAGAGTGATTATATTGGCTTGTCCTATATATTGGCGATACATTTGCCGGAAAAAGCGGATAAGATTATCGCTACGCAATTATCCCGCATACAGAATCCGGACCGGAAGAAGGAGTATCAATTTATCTCCCCATCTGTATCGCCCCGCAAGGCGGAACGTGACAGTGTCTTCGCTTCCTTGTTGATCGCCGGGAATCGTAGGGTGGAGCCATGGGCCTCTTCCGCTCTCGCTAATTTGAACCATCGCCTACGAGAACAAGAGTCGGTCGCTTATATCCGTCCGGCCTTGGAAGCGATGCCGGAAGTACAGCGGACTGGCGATATCTTTTTCCCCACCGCTTGGGTTCGCTCCTTGCTTTCCGCCCATACATCGAAGGAAGCTCGGGAAGAAGTTGATGCGTTTTTTACCGCGCATCCGGACTTCCCCTTGATGCTTTCCAATAAGATTAAGCAGCAAGCGAGTCATTTGTATTAAAGTAAATCATTATCTTTGTCCTTGAGAACGAATTAATAAGAAAGGAGTATTTGTATGACGGCAATGGAACTAAAATGCCTAAAGATGGATTTGGTCGAAGAATTGTTAAGCATCGATGATAAAGACACGCTCAACCGTGTGAAGAACTATCTGAAAAAGCTGAACAATAAAATTAGGACAAAAGCCGAAGAGGAAGAAACGGAATATATTAGCAAGGAAGAAATCTTGGCAGGGATTGATGCCGGGCTGAAAGACATGATTGCCGGGAGGAAACAATCAGCGAGAGATTTCTTAAAAGAAATGAGAGATGGAATATAGAATAGAAGTCTTAGCCTCCTTTAAGAAGGAAGCGAAACGTTTGCGGAAGCATTATGCCTCTTTCATTGATGATTATGAAAAACTACTTGGCGAGTTGGAACAAAATCCTCGTTTGGGGACCGATCTCGGCAACGGCCTTCGTAAAATCCGTATGCGTATCTCTTCCAAAGGACGAGGCAAAAGCGGTGGGGCAAGGGTTATCTCTTTTACGGTAGTGGTAGCCATCGATGAGACAGAGATCAACTTGCTCTACATCTACGACAAAGCAGAGCGTGAATCTATAAGTTTGAAAGAGATAGAAGAGTTGCTCCGTAAGAACGGATTGAAGTAATATAGATATTGTGATAATATTTTGTCAGAAATATTTGTTCTTTCAATTATTATTGTAACTTTGCGACGTAAATAACAAAAGAAATGAAAATAACGACTACATTACATCACCATCATCATTACAGCGGGCGATAGTTCGGTGGGCTGAATGGTATGTATGTACTCATGATAAAAAGATAAAGGCTTGCCGTTTTGCGGTAAGCCTTTTTTTGTTGATATTTATAATATAAAAATAAGATATAGTTATGTTGAGAATCGCGGTACAATCGAAAGGCCGTCTGTACGACGAGACCATGATGTTGCTTGAAGAAGCGGGTATTAAACTAAACAGGGGCAAACGCATTCTGTTATTATCGGCAAAAGGTTTTCCGGTAGAGGTATTATTTCTTCGTGATGATGATATTCCTCAGTCTGTAGCTAACGGTGTGGCGGATATTGGTATTGTCGGAGAGAACGAGTACGTGGAGAAAGGGCAAGAGGCGAAATTGATCAAGCGTCTGGGCTTTAGTAAGTGCCGTCTATCCTTAGCGATCCCCAAAGATGAGGAATATAAGGGAGCTAAATGGTTTGAGGGAAAAACGATCGCTACTTCCTATCCCGTGATCCTACGGTCTTTCTTAGAGGAGAGAGGCGTGAAGGCGGATATTCATGTAATCAGCGGCTCTGTGGAAATCGCCCCGGGCATTGGTTTGGCGGACGCTATCTTTGATATCGTAAGCTCCGGTAGCACTTTGGTAAGCAACCAATTGAGAGAAGTGGAGGTAGTCCTTCCTTGTGAGGCTTTATTGATCGCTAACAATAATCTATCCAAAGAGAAACTGGAGATCTTGGATGAGCTTCTATTCCGCTTCGAGGCGATTCAAGTCGCCGAGGGCAAGAAGTACGTGTTGCTGAACGCTCCGAAAGAAAAGCTGGATGAGATTATCGAGGTGCTTCCCGGTATGAAGAGCCCGACCATAACGCCTTTGGCAAACGATGAATGGGTCTCTGTTCAATCCGTGATCGCCGAGAAGCATTTCTGGGAAATTATTGGTAAACTAAAATCATTGGGGGCTGAAGGTATCTTAGTGCTTCCGATCGAGAAAATGATTGTATAATATGGAGATTATAAAATATCCCGGACGTGAGGAATGGAGCTCACTAATCAAACGTCCCGCATTAGATGTAACCACCTTGTTCGATACGGTCCGTACGGTATTGGACGAGGTACGCGAGCAGGGTGACACTGCCGTAAAAGCGTATGAGGAAAAGTTTGATAAAGTGCTCCTTTCTTCCCTTCAAGTCTCGGAAGAGGAGATGCGGGAAGCGGATGCCTTGGTCGCTGAGGACTTGAAACAGGCGATCCGTACGGCAAAGGCGAATATCGAGAAGTTCCATGCCTCGCAGCGTTTCGAGGGAAAGAAAGTGGAGACTACCCCGGGAGTCACTTGTTGGCAGAAAGCGGTAGCGATTGAGAAAGTCGGTTTATATATTCCGGGCGGAACGGCGCCTTTGTTTTCCACGGTATTGATGTTGGCAGTGCCCGCACGTATCGCCGGCTGCAAGGAGATCGTATTATGTACGCCACCGAACCGGGAAGGGAAAGTACATCCCGCTATCCTGTTCGCCGCAGAGGTCGCAGGTGTAAGTAAGATATTCAAGGCTGGAGGAATCCAAGCGATAGCGGCGATGGCCTATGGGACGGAATCGGTCCCCAAGGTGTATAAGATCTTTGGCCCCGGTAATCAATACGTGACGGCGGCAAAGCAATTAGTAAGCCTGAAAGAGGTCGCCATTGATATGCCCGCCGGACCATCCGAGGTAGAGGTGATCGCGGACGAGACGGCGAATCCCGATTTTATCGCCGCCGATTTCCTCTCGCAGGCCGAGCATGGAGTGGATAGCCAAGCGATCCTCGTAACCGCTTCGGAAACGATCGTGGAACCCGTGGCCCGTGCCATCCAAGAGCAACTCGATCGTTTGCCTCGAAAGGAAATTACCGAGAAATCATTAGCGCACAGCCGTATCATCGTATTGAAAGATTCGCAGGAAGTCGTAGACTTCACGAACCAATACGCTCCCGAACACTTGATTATCCAGACGGCGGATTACACCGCTATCGCGGAGCGAATCGAGAACGCCGGCAGTGTCTTTATGGGTCCATATACTCCGGAAAGCGCAGGCGATTATGCTTCCGGCACGAATCATACCTTGCCGACCAACGGCTATGCCAAGGCATATAGCGGCGTGAACTTGGATAGTTTCATCAAGAAGATCACTTTCCAAGAGATCACTTCCGATGGTATCCGTGCCTTGGGTAGTACGATCCAAACCATGGCGGCCAACGAGCAGCTGGATGCTCACCGCAACGCAGTAACAATTAGATTGAACACGATATGAAAGACCTGAAAGATTTAGTAAGACCGAATGTCTGGAATTTGAAACCGTATTCATCCGCACGTGATGAGTTTCATGGGGATGCCTCCGTTTTTCTGGATGCGAATGAGAATCCGTGGAATATGCCGTATAACCGTTATCCCGATCCCTTGCAGTGGAAATTGAAGGATCGTCTGGCCGTGTTGAAAGGTGTGGACCGTAGCTCGATCTTCTTGGGCAATGGCAGTGACGAGGCCATCGATCTGGTGATCCGTGCCTTTTGCGAGCCGGGGTTGGATAGTGTGGTGACGATCTCGCCGTCGTATGGCATGTATGAGGTGGCAGCGAATGTAAATAACGTGGAATGCCGTAAGGTTTCTTTGGACGAAAACTTTGATTTGGATGCGGAAGCCGTATTGGAATCGGCGGACGAGTGGACAAAAGTGATCTTCCTATGTTCTCCGAATAACCCTAGTGGCAACAGTCTGGATCGTGGCTCGATCTATAAGATCTTGAAGAATTATGAAGGAATCGTGGTGATCGATGAGGCTTATATCGACTTCTCCGCTTATCCCTCTTTCTTGAAGGAATTATCCGGGTTCCCGAATCTGATCGTTCTTCAAACCTTGTCGAAAGCGTGGGGAGCGGCGGGTATTCGTTTGGGTATGGCATTTGCCTCTCCGGAGATTATCGGAGTCTTGAATAAGATCAAATATCCGTATAACGTCAACCAACTTACGCAGGAGAAAGCTTTGGAGCTTTTGAACGACGAGGCGACCATGAAACACCAAATGAACGAGATTCTCACGGAGCGTAACCGGCTGGAGAAGATCCTGTCCGAGCCTCCTTTCTCCTATCAAGTATATCCTTCGGACGCTAATTTCTTGTTGGTGAATGTCGCCAAGGCGGATGCCATGTATAATGGGCTCGTGAAGAAAGGGATCGTAGTGCGTAACCGTAGCAACGTGCAGAAATGCCGGGGTTGCCTTCGTATTACGATCGGTACGCCGAAAGAGAATGATAGCTTATTGAACGCGATGAAAAACATGAAATTATGAGCACGAGGAAAAGAGCGTTGTTTATCGATCGGGACGGCACGCTTGTAAAAGAGCCGCCCGTAGATTATCAATTGGATAGCTTGGAGAAACTAGAGTTTGTCCCGAAGGTGATGCGTAACCTCTATTTCATTTGCGAGCGGTTGGATTTCGAGTTCGTGATGGTCTCCAACCAAGACGGGCTGGGTACGCCCTCTTTCCCGGAGGAGACTTTCTGGCCTGCCCATAACTTGATCCTAAAAACACTGGAAGGCGAGGGGATCGTGTTTGATGATATATTGATCGATCCTTCCTTTCCCGAGGATAATTCTCCGAATCGTAAGCCTCGTACAGGAATGCTTACGAAATATATGACAGGTGAATACGATCTGGAGAATAGTTTCGTGATCGGGGATCGCCTTACGGATATGGAGTTGGCCCATAATCTGGGCGCTAAAGGTATCTGGTTGCGCCCGGAGGAGGGAGCGGAGAGTGAGTTGGCGGCTTACGCTACCTCATTGTCTCCCGCCTATATCACGGATGATTGGGATAAAATCACCGAGTATCTGTTTGCTGGCGAGCGTCGTGCTGTCGTACGGCGTGCCACGAAGGAGACGGATATTTATGTGGACTGGAATCTGGATGGAACCGGAAAGACATCGATCTCTACCGGGCTTGGTTTCTTCGATCATATGTTGGACCAGATCGGTAAGCATTCCGGTACGGACCTGACGGTACGGGTAAAAGGCGACTTGGAAGTCGATGAGCATCATACGATAGAGGACACGGCGATCGCCCTTGGCGAGGCCATGCTGAAAGCGCTGGGTGATAAGCGAGGGATCGAGCGTTATGGGTATTGCCTTCCGATGGACGACTGCTTGTGTAGCGTGGCGCTGGATTTCGGTGGCCGTCCTTGGTTGGTTTGGGACGCTGAGTTCCACCGTGAGAAAGTAGGGGATATGCCTACGGAGATGTTCCTCCATTTCTTCAAGAGCTTGAGCGACGCTGCCCGCATGAATTTGAATATCCGTGCCGAGGGTACGAACGAGCATCATAAGATAGAAGGTATCTTCAAGGCTTTGGCCCGCTCGATCAAGATGGCGATCCGACGAGATATTTATCGGTTTGAGCTACCGAGTACGAAAGGGCTCTTGTAATCTGTAAAAAACACTACTGTATTTGTGCACGAATACAGTAGTGTTTTAGTCTGAATACTATTGTGTTTATCCACAAACACTATAGTGTTTTCGACTCAGATTCTATGACATCAGATAAACCGATAAAAGCCTATAGAGGATATTCCTCGAAAGCATATAGAACCGTGGAGAGATACCTTTCTCCTGTGTCCGGAAGCAACGCCACGATCGTTTTTCCCTCATTCTCCGGAAGTTTAGCTAGTTCCACGGCGGCGTATACAGCGGCGCCGGAAGATATTCCTACCAGCAACCCTTCCTTCCCGGCCAGTTCGCGGCTGGTACGGATAGCGTCATCGTTCGTTACTTGCAGGATATTGTCAACTACCTCCCCGTTGTAGGTCTTGGGGATAAAGCCGGCTCCGATGCCCTGTATCTTGTGCGGGCCGGGCTTGCCTCCGGAAAGTACCGGTGAATCGCTAGGCTCTACCGCTACGATTTGTACGTTCGGGTTGTGAGCTTTCAATCCGGCACCGACACCGCTGACCGTGCCTCCGGTTCCTACGCCGGCTACAAACAGATCGACTTTACCATCCGTATCACGCCAGATCTCTTCGGCGGTCGTACGGATATGTACGGCCGGGTTAGCGGGATTCTCGAATTGTTGTAGGATGATGGAACCGGGAGTCGCGTCACGCAGTTCCTCCGCTTTGGCGATGGCTCCTTTCATGCCTTCCACCCCGGGGGTGAGGACGAGCCGGGCACCTAACGCTTTCAATAAATTACGACGCTCGGCACTCATGGTATCCGGCATGGTCAGGATTAATTTGTAGCCTTTCGAGGCGGAGACAAAAGCAAGTCCGACTCCGGTATTACCGCTGGTCGGTTCGATAATGGTAGCGCCGGGTTTCAACAAGCCTTTAGCCTCGGCGTCCTCGATCATCGCCAAGGCGATGCGGTCTTTTACGCTACCAGCCGGGTTGAAATATTCCAGCTTGCCGATTACTTGGGCTTTAAGGCCCTTGCTTGCGTTGAATTTAGAGAACTCCAACAGGGGAGTGTTGCCGACAAGGTCGGTCAGTTGTCTTGCTATTCTTGCCATATACAAATGAATTTTGTTGTTTCTGGATTCTTTTATTTATATGACAAAGATAGTGGATGGATTGTTTACGGCATATACCATAAACCGGGTATTTTTTTACCTCCTTCTATGCGTCACGCACAAAAGGAGGTTACAATCATAATTATATACAAGTCTGAAAGGACTATCTTTAATGTCTGCCTCCTCCTAAGGCTTGGTAGAGGTTTACGGTGGCTTGAAGCTCGTCAAAACGATCCGTTACTTGGGAGAGCTGGGCGCTGAGCAGGGTTTGCTGTGCCGTGAGCACTTCCAGATAAGTGGTGTTTCCATGCGTCATCAGCAATTGGGTGCTACGGACGGCATCTTCAAGCGATTCGATTTGGTGTGTACGCAAGTCGATCTTTCCCTTTGCGGTCTGGGCTTGGGTAAGTGCGTCGTTCACCTCTTTTCCGGCGTTGAGCACGGTTTGTTGGAAAGTGAGCTTGGCCTCTTCTTGCTGCGCTTTCGCTATTTTCAATTGGGCGATATTCGCTCCTTTGTTAAATAGCGGTTGCGTGAGGGAGCCGACCGCCGATAGTAATAGTTTACCCGGATTTACGATGTAACTACCTGCGCTGTTTGTCCATCCCGCACTGCCGCTAAGACGTAGCGAGGGATAAAAATTGGAGCGTGCGGAGGCTGTCCCGTAGAACGCTTGCGCTAATGCGTACTCGGCGCTACGTACATCCGGACGGTTCGAGAGCATCTGTACCGGGATACCGATAGCCAGATCCGGGGTTAAGGATTGGTCTTCCAACCTTCCTCGCTCAATATCCTGAGGTGTCTCTCCCAATAAGACGGCAAGCGTATTCTCGGTCTCCCGGATGGTCTGTTCCAGATCTTTAACAGAGGTCTCGATGGAGTAGCAAGTAGCCTCGGTTTGCGATACGGCCGCCTCGGTAGTCATGCCGGCTGCCATTAATGCTTGGGTGGCACGAAGGCTTTCTTGCCATTTCACGGCGGTTTCTGTCGTGATCTCGTATTGCCGGTCCAGCATCAATAAGGTATAATATAAATTGGCGATATTGGCGATCAGTTGTGTTTGTACGGCTTGGCTATACGCTTGGCTTTGCGACAAGGCGGCTTTCGCTTGTCGTTTGGCGTTTGTCAGCCGGCCGAAGATATCGACCTCCCAACTGGCCGATACCGGGACGTTGTATGTCCACGACGCTTTCGCCTTATCAAAGCTACTTGTCGTGCCCTGTGGATCTAGGGAGAGCGACGGGAGGTAGGAGAGGCGGGAGGTCATTAACGCCGCCTCAGCTTCTTGTACCTTTAGATGGGCGATCCGCAGATCTGTATTATTGGCTAATCCCCGTTCGATCAAGGATTGCAAGGCCGGATCGGTGAACAGGTCCCGCCAACTGATATTCCCGATGGAGAAGGTATCTGCCGGGGCTATCTCCTCCCGATATAGATTCTCTGGGAGGGTGGCGACAGGCTCGTATTTCTTGTAAATGCCGCAGCTATTCAACGCTAGCGTCGCTACGGCAAAGAGTATGATGTTATTCTTCATATACATTATATATATATACAACTGGATAGATTATTTCTTGCTATCTAAATATTCTTTTCTTTCTTCGGCGGCCTCTTTTACCTCTTCTTGCACCTGCCAATCAAGGGAACGCTCGAATTGGATCGGGCGTAGTTTCTCTTGCAGGTATTGGAACGTGATGAATAAGCAAGGCACGATAAATAACAAAGCCAATGTACCGATCAACATACCGCCAACGGCACCGGTTCCCAACGAGCGGTTTCCATTAGCGCCTACGCCGTTGGAGACGATCAATGGCAGCAAACCGAATATCATCGTAAGAGCGGTCATCAAGATCGGGCGCAGACGAACCTTTGCCGCGCTAAGAGCGGCTGAAGTCAGGCTCATACCGGACAGGCGGCGTTGGGTAGCGTACTCTGTCAATAAGATGGCGGTCTTCGCCAACAATCCGATCAACATGATCAAACCGGTTTGCAGATAAATGTTATTCTCCAATCCCATGAACTTAGCGAACAAGAAACTACCCATCAAACCCATCGGTACGGAAAGAATCACGGCGAAAGGAACAAGGAAACTCTCGTACAAGGCACTTAGGATCAAATAAATCATCAAGATACAGATACCGAAGATGATAATGGTCGTATTACTCTGCTGGTTCTCCTCACGGGTGATACTACCGAAGTCGTAGCCATATCCTTTCGGAAGCGAAGTGACCGCTGTCTCTTTTACCGCCTTGATAGCATCCCCGGAGCTATATCCATTGGCCGGTACGGCATTGACGGCGATCGAATTATACATGTTGAAACGGGCTAGAGATTCGGCACCGTATACCTTGGTCAAGGTGATAAACTGACTAAGCGGTGCCATCTCGCCGTTCGACATGCGTACGAACGTATTATTCAAGGAGGCCTCATCCAGACGATATTTAGGATCGGACTGTATCATCACCTTATACACCTTCGAGAAACGGTTGATATTCGACACATATTGCCCTCCGTAATAACCGGAAAGGGTTGATAGAACAGCATCCGGAGTGATTCCGGCCCGTTTGCATTTCGCCGCGTCCACATCCACGCGCCATTGCGGGTACTTGATATCGAAGGTAGAGTAAGCCGTAGCGATCTCGGGCCGTTCACGCAAGGCGGCGAGATATTGCTGGGTCGTGTTAAAGAAGGTCGTTAAGTCTCCACCGGCCTTGTCTTGCGTATGCATTTCCAATGCGTTACCCATACCATATCCGGGGATCATGGCCGGGGCGATGGCAAAAATCGTAGCGTCCTTGATATCTGCTGTACGGCCATATACCTGTCCGATCACGGCTTGTACGTTATCTTCCTTGTCCGGGCGCTCATCCCAATGTTTTAGTTTCAAGATGAACATACCGAAAGAGCTACCTTGTCCGGCCAGCAAACCATAACCGGAAACCTTGGAATAAGATTGAAGCTGTGGAATCTGGTTGATCCGTTGCTCGATATTCGTCATGATCTTGTTAGTCGTAGCCAAGGAGCTTCCGGAGGCCGTACTTACGTTGACAAAGACCGTACCTTGATCCTCATCGGGCACCAAACTGGATTTTGTCGTGTTCATCAAGACGATAAGTAATACGATGGAGCATGCCAACAGCGACCAAGCCAGCCATCTCCGTTTGATAAAGAACAATACCCCATGCTTATATTTCGCGATCATCGAATCGAATGCGGCGTTGAACGCCTTACGGAAGCGGGCGGCGAAGTTATTCTTTTGGGTGCCGTCCTCGTTGATGTAAGGCTTCAATAAGATAGCGCAAAGCGCCGGGCTTAACGTTAATGCGTTAACGGTAGAGATACCTACGGCCGCTGCCATCGTCAAACCGAACTGCGTATAGAATGTACCGGATGTACCGCTCATAAACGATACCGGGATAAACACGCCCATAAATACCAATGAAGTAGAGACGATGGCGGATGTCAATCCTTTCATCGCGTCCATACTAGCCATATAAGAGGACTTATATCCAACGTCGAACCGGGCTTGGACTGCCTCTACGACAACGATTGCGTCGTCCACCACCGTACCAATCACCAATACCAAAGCGAATAAAGTGATCAAGTTAATACTAAATCCGGCGACCGTCATAAAGGCGAACGTACCGATCAAGGAAACTACGATCGCTACCAACGGAATCAGCGTAGAACGGATATCCTGCAAGAAGACATATACCACAAGGATAACGAGGATAATGGCCTCTATCAAGGTTTTTACAACCTCATGGATCGAGGCGTACAAGAAATCATTCGTACTCATCAATTTTACGACCTCGATACCTTTCGGGAAGTCTTTCGAGGCTTCCTCGAGAAAATCGTCGATCTTATTATTCACCTCCGTGGCGTTCGATCCAGCTGTCTGGAAAACCATACAGGAGATACCCGGCTTACCGTTTGTTTGTCCGATATAGGCATAACTTTCTTGACCCAGCTCGATGTCCGCTATCTCTTTTAGCTTCAATACCTCGCCATCCTCGGTGGAGCGAATCACGATCTCGCCGAATTCCTCCGGAGTAAGTAGGCGACCGCTATATTTCATGGTGTATTGATAGGTCTCGTCCGAGTTCTCGCCCAAAGAACCCGTGGCAGACTCAATATTTTGCTCGGCCAACACAGAGGTCACGTCCGAGGGAATCAATTTGTATTGGGCCATCACGTCGGGCTTCATCCAGATACGCATACAGTAATCGCCGCCCATAACCATCAACTCGCCGACTCCGGAGATACGGAGTATCTCTGGTTTTAGGTTGATGCTGATGTAATTACTGAGGAAGTTCTCGTCATAAGAACCGTCCGGGCTATAAAGCGAGAAGATCTGTAACATACTGGTCTGGCGCTTGGAAGTCGTGACACCCACTTGGGTAACCTCGGCCGGCAACTGTCCGGTCGCTTTCGATACACGGTTCTGTACGTTTACGGCGGCCATGTCCGGATCGGTTCCTTGTTGGAAATAGATCGTGATCGTGGCGGTACCGGAATTGGTAGCTGTGGAGGTCATGTACGTCATGTCTTCCACGCCGTTGATCGCCTCTTCCAAAGGGGCTACGACACTCTTCTGCATGGTCTCGGCATTCGCCCCGAAGTAAGTCGTACTGACCATAACGGTAGGAGGGGCGATATCCGGATATTGTTCTACGGGCAAGGTGAAAAGCCCGATGATACCCGCAACCATAATCGTGATGGAAATCACGGCGGAGAGTACGGGGCGTTCTATAAATGTGCTAACTTTCATTGTTCTTAATTTTGTTTTACTTCAATCGGTGTTCCTTCACGTAATAAACCCACGCCTTCGGCTACGATCACGTCACCGCTATTCAATCCGGCGTTTACGATATACTCTTGTCCTCCGTTCACACGGGTCACTTCTACGGGGGCGGATTGCGTCTTGCCGTCTACTACCTTGAAGACAAATACCCGGTCTTGGATCTCGAACGTGGCGGCTTGGGGAATTACTACGCAGTTATCGTATGTAACCGGAATGATCACATTCCCGGAGCCTCCGCTATTCAATAATTGCTCCTCGTTCGGGAATGCGGCACGCAAGCTGACCGTTCCGGTGTTTTGATCGATAACGCCGCTGATCGTCTCGATCTTTCCCGTTTGAGGATAAAGCGATTTATCGTTCAACTGAAGCTCGATCTCGGGCATATTCTCCAAGGCTTTGTCTTTCGAGCCGTATTGACGGGTCAAGGCCAATAGCTGGTTCTCAGTCATGGAGAAATACACATACATTTCGGAATTGTCCGATACCGTGGTGAGCGGTTTGGGTAGGCTTGCGCTTACTAATGCGCCTACACGATAAGGCAGGGTTCCGATGACGCCGTTCGAGGGGCTTTTCACTTCCGTGTAAGAAAGGTTGTTACGGGCGTTCACCTCTTGTGCCTCCGCTTGGGCTAATTGGGCTTTTGCCGAGAGTAGAGTGTTGTAGGCGGTCTTTAGGTCGAACTCGGAAACTACTTTGTTTTTATACAATTCTTGTTTACTGTCGTAGGTCAGTTGCGCTGTCGCTACAGATGCCTTAGCGGCCTCTACGTTCGCAATGGCGGTGTTTAAGGCCGCTTGATAAGGAACTTGATCAATAATAAATAAGACTTGTCCTTTTTTTACACTCTCGCCTTCCGTTACGCAGAGCTTTGTAATAAAGCCGGATACTTGCGGATAAATATCGATGTCCTGTTTTCCTCGTATACTCGCCGAGTAATTATTGGATAAAGTTTTCTCCGAAGTGAATACGGTCATTGTCGCATACCCTGAACTTTGTTGGATTACAGGGCTTTGTTTACACCCAACAGCTACGATACACCATAAGGCGATCGCAGTCTTCATCAATCGATTTTGCTTTTTCATCTTAACTAATACCTATATTTTCGGATGCAAAGCTACTCGCTTATCGGCGAACCATTGTTTCCACAATGAGGCGGTGATTGTTCATTTTGAGATGAAATGATCCGTTATATGCTAATGATCTCTTATATTTGCGGGCAAAATAGTAGACATATGAATCCATTTGAGATAGAGAGAGGAGAGTCGTTCATAATAGGCGATTCCGATTTGAGGGAGTTATTGGATCGTCCTTACAAGAGCGGATATGGCATGATCTTATTTTGCTATAAAGGAACGGCGAATATATCCGTCGATTTGAGCCGATGGGATATCCGGCGCAACACGGTGATCGTATTGATACCGGATACGATCCTGACGTTGAACGCGAGTAGCGAGGATTTCAAGGTACAATATATATCCTTTTCGAAGGTCTTGTTCGACGAGGCCGTATTCCGGCTGGATCCGCCCTTTTTCCGCTTCATAAAAGATAATCCTTGCTATACGCATCCCGCCGATCAAGAGGAGACCATAAACGTGATCATCCGGCTGTTTTGGCTGATTTACATGGATCGGGATAACGTGTACCGTGATATGATCGTGAAAAACCAGTTGCAATGCTTCTTCCTTAATATGTATGATAAGACAAGGTACTCCTTCTCGAGCCGCCAGCAAAATGGGTGCAACCGTGGGGAGGAGTTGTTCCATAAGTTCATCAATTGCATCCATGCCCATTATCTCGACCAGAAAGAGGTCTCTTTCTATGCGAACGAGCTTTGTATCTCTCCCCGTTATCTCTCCACTATCACCCGGCAAGTGACGGGCGAGTCGGCGAAGACCATTATAGACCGGCATATCATATTGGAGACAAAGGTGTTGTTGCGTACCACGGAAATGACCGTGCAGGAGATAACGAATCACTTGAACTTTCCCAGCCAATCCTATCTGGGACGGTATTTCAAGAAGCATACCGGGGAGTCACCCATAGAGTATCGAATGAAAAGGAAGTGATATGTCTTTTTGTAGATATGGTTGACTCTTAAAGAATCAACCATATCTACAAAAAGACACCATGGAAGTTTGTTCTTATAAAGCCGTGGAAGCCTTTTCCGTTTGCCCTTGATCGAACGTATCCGTGATTAAGGTAAGGGCACCATCTCCCGTCACGTTGCAAGCCGTACCGAAGCTGTCTTGCAAAGCGAATATCGTAAGCAATAATGCCGTTCCTGCCTCGTCGAAACCTAGAATAGCGATGATCAAGCCCAATGAGGCGAGCACCGTACCGCCCGGTACGCCGGGAGCGCCGATCGCGAAGAAACCAAGCAAGATGATAAATACGAGCATGGTCGTGAAGTCCGGCATACTTCCATATAATATTTGTGAGACGGTCAATACGAAAAACACTTCCGTCAAGATAGAGCCGCATAGATGGATGTTCGCGAACAGGGGGACAGTCACGTCAATTACTTCCTCTCGCAAAATCTTGCTTTTCTTGGCGCAGGTCAAGGCCGTGCCCAAGGTGGCGGCGGATGACATGGTGCCTAAGGCTGTCAAATAAGCGGGTCCGTAGTATTTCAATACGCCCCAGCTATTTTTCCGGGAGTAAATCGATGCGACTACATACAGTAAGGTCAACCAGATGTAATGGCAAATGATGACAATCAACAGGACGGATAAAAAGATAGGCAACTGCTTCGTAATCGCCCCCTCATAACTGAGGACACAGAAATTCGCGGCGATGAAAAGCGGCAACACCGGCATCAAGACCCGTTCTACCAATTTAAGCACCATGTTCTGGAATACTTCCAGCAACCTCTCCATCTCCTCGGATTTAACCCATGCGGTAGAAAGTCCCAGCATCACGGCCAATACCAATGCCGACATAACGCTCATCACTGGCGGAATCTCTAGATTAAACAACATGGGAGGGATGTCTTTTAGATCTTCCGAGGCGGTTTGAATATGCAAATGCGGTATTAACTCGTAACCCACAACGGCGCCAAAGGTAGCGGCGCCAACCGATGACAGGTATGCGATACTAAAAGCGAATAATAAGACTTTGGATGCGTTGCTTTTTAAGCGGGCGATGGATGGTGCCACGAATCCTAGAATGATCAACGGAACCAAGAAGAAAATAATCTGTCCCGTAATTTGTTTTATGATCATGACCGCTTTTAACACAGGCTCGTTTACGACAAGCCCAACCAGAAGTCCGATCAAGACGGCCAGTATCAACCGTACGATCGTGTTGGAAAGAATCTTTTTCAGCATATTCGGATGTTTTTATTTTTCAATGACAGCAAATATAAGATATTTTCTTGTGTGAATGGGTGGGTGGACAATTTTGATTACTTTTGTTTGATGAAAACAAGATCGTTGGTTTGTATTTTATAATCAAGTAATATGAAAAACATGAAACAAGCTTTACTAGTAGCGGGCTGTTTATTGGCTACCACTACGTTATTTGCCCAGACCGAGAAAGGGGATTGGGCTCAGTTTGGTCGTTATGCGAAGGCTAACAAGACCGTGAAAGTCCCTTCTAATGTGGTATTTATGGGGAACTCCATTACAGACGGATGGTGGCCGGCGGATTCGACCTTCTTTATCCAGAATAATTTCGTAGACCGTGGGATCAGCGGACAGACAACCTCGGAGATGTTAGTGCGTTTTCGCCAAGACGTTATTAATTTGAAGCCGAAAGCCGTGGTAATCTTGGCGGGAATCAATGATATCGCTCACAATAATGGTGTGATCGCCTTGGAAAACGTGTTTGGGAACTTGGTCTCCATGGCGGAATTGGCGAAGGCGAATCATATCAAGGTGATTTTCTGCTCCGTATTGCCGGCTTATGACTTTCCTTGGAGACCGGGCATGCAACCGGCCGATAAGGTTATCCAGCTCAATAAATGGATCAAGGAGTATGCGGATAAGAATGGTTTGACATACGTGGATTATCATTCCGCCATGAAAGATGAGCGAAACGGATTGCCTGCTAACCTGTCGAAAGATGGTGTGCATCCGACCTTGGAAGGTTATAAGATCATGGAGAAGATCGTATTGGAGGCCATTCATAAAACCGTAAAGTAAGCGGATGAGAAACTATTTATTGGCTTTATCTTGTTGTACGGCCTTATTGAGTTGTACGCAGGTGAAAGTTTCTGAAGTCTATACGGCGGCGGCAGAGAACTCTTTACGTGCTCCTGCCGTTCCTTTGGTCACGATCGATCCCTATACAAGCGCATGGTCGTTTGCCGATCAATTGAATGATGAGTCGGTACGGCATTGGACCGGCCGTGATTATCCGCTTCTGGGCAGTATACGGGTAGATGGTAAATCATTCCGTTTCATGGGAATGGACGATATACAGGTGACCTCGGTGATCGGTACGGCCTCGGATGGCCTATGGGAGGCCGATTATACGATGTCTCAGCCTGCCGGAGATTGGTTCGCCGAGGCTTATGATCTGAAAGATTGGAAGCGGGGAAAAGCCGCTTTTGGAACGGAAGATAATCCGAATCGTTCCACGCCTTGGTCTACGGGCGATATCTGGGTACGCCGTACGTTTGACTGGCCTTCGGATGCGCGAAAGGATGCTCTTTACCTTCAATATTCGCACGATGATAATATCGAGGTGTATCTAAATGGAAAGCAAATCGCCGTGGCAGGGAATGGTCTGGACTATGATTTGCTGAAAGAGATACCGGAAGCGGTGGCGGAAAACTTGAAGCCTACGGGTAACGTGTTGGCCGCTCATTGCCGGAACAATGGGGGAGGCGCTTATGTGGATATGGGAATCATGCGGAAGGTGAAACGAGGAGATACGTTCGATGATAAAGCGATCCAGAAATCCGTGAACGTGATGCCTACGCAAACATTCTACACCTTTGAGTGCGGTGGTGTAAGTCTGGACTTGATTTTCACGGCTCCCTTCTTGCTGAATGATCTGGAGGCTATGACTTCTCCGTTTAATTATATAACCTATCAAGTCCGCTCCATCGACGGTAAAGATCACGACGTGCAATTATATATGGAAGCCACGCCGCAATGGGCCGTGAATACGATCGATCAAGAGGTGACTTTTGAGAAAACGGAAACCCCTAATTTAATTTACCTAAAGACAGGAACAATCGATCAAGAGGTTCTGGCGAAAACCGGGGATGATGTACGGATTGACTGGGGATATTTCTATTTGGCTATCCCAAAGAAACCGGGAGTCTCCGCAACGATCGACGAGTATTATGCTACGAAGAAAGCTTTCATGACTACTGGTAATTTACCGGCTGGATCGCAAAGTATCTCTTCGGATATGCGCAAGCAAATGACGGTTCTCGCTTATACGGACCCGATCGGCAAGGTCTCCAAGGAAACCGTCTCCGGACATTTGATGATCGGTTACGATGATTTATATTCGATCCAGTATTTCCAAGACAACCGGATGCCTTATTGGAAGCACGACGGAAAGGTGGATATTCATCAGGCGTTCGAGAAAGGGGAGGCTGCTTATGAGGATCTGATGAGACGTTGCGGTTCCTTTGATTCTTCTTTGATGAGCAAGACGAGCGCCGTAGGAGGGAAGAAGTACGCCGAGTTATGCGCTATCGCATATCGGCAGGCGATCGCCGCCCATAAATTGGTGACTGATAAAGAAGGGACTCTCTTATTCCTTTCGAAAGAAAATTTCAGTAACGGTTCTATCGGAACAGTGGATATTACGTATCCTTCCGCCCCCTTATTCTTAGTATACAACACGGATTTATTGAAGGGAATGATGAATCCCATTTTCTATTATAGCGAGAGCGGACAATGGAAGAAACCTTTTCCGGCTCACGATGTGGGTACCTATCCGGTTGCGAACGGTCAAACCTATGGTGGCGATATGCCCGTGGAAGAAAGTGGTAATATGCTTGTGCTAGCGACCGCTATAGCAATAGTGGATGGCAATGCTGATTATGCCGCCCAACATTGGGAGGTCTTGACTACATGGGCGAATTACTTGTTGAAGGAAGGCCTTGATCCGAAGAACCAACTTTGTACGGATGATTTTGCCGGACATTTCGCCCATAACACGAACTTGTCCATCAAGGCAATTATGGGAGTTGCCGGCTACGGAAAATTGGCGGAGATGTTAGGTAAGGCCGATATCGCTAGACAATATACGGAAGTCGCCCGTGAGATGGCCGCTAAGTGGGTGAAGATGGCGAACGATGGTGATCATTACCGCCTGACTTTCGATAAGCCGGGCACTTGGAGCCAAAAATATAATCTGGTCTGGGATCGCTTGCTGGGCTTGAATATCTTCCCAAAAGAGGTTGCCGCTACGGAAATGGCTTATTACAAGACAAAACAAAATAAATATGGTTTGCCGTTGGATAACCGGGAGGATTATACGAAGTCCGACTGGATTTTATGGTCCGCTTGTTTGACCGGATCGATGGAGGATTTCAATGCGCTGATGGTTCCGGTCTGGAACTACGCCAACGAGACGACTTCACGTGTTCCTCTAAGCGATTGGCATTTTACTTCCGATGGTACGCAACGAGGTTTTCAAGCCCGTTCGGTTGTCGGGGGATATTTTATGAAGATGCTGGAAAAGAAGCTAGGAAAATAATGTCATTCTAAGAAACGGAAGGAGGTCATTCCTTCCGTTTCTTAGTTTTGCGCATATGGATATTCACAGGGAGCGATGCCTGTGATCTTCTTAAATATAAGGCTGAAATACTGTACGTTCGGATAACCTAATTGTCGTGCTACCAAAGCGGGAGTATTACCGTTTTTCAGTAGCATTCTCTTAGCCACGCTCAATCGTTTGAACTGAAAATATTCCTCCAGTGTTTTGCCGGTCTCGAATCTTAACAGGTCGTTGAAGTAAGCGACAGAAAGATTCAGTTCTGCCGTATAATATTCGATGGTGGGTAGCTGGCCGTTCTCTAATTTGCCGGAAATGATATACTCGTCGAGGAGCCTTTCCAATTTCTCCAAGATAGCCTTGTTCTTATTCTCCCGGGTAATGAACTGTCGCTCATAATAGCGTGTACAATAATCCAATAATAATTCAATGTGGCGGGATAGAATGGTACCACTGTGCGTATCGATGGCATGGTGAAGCTCGTCCTCGATGTTTTCCAGACAACACGTAACTTTGGCTGTCTCACGTTGAGAGAGATGCAGAGCCTCTTCTTTGTGATAAGCGAAGAAGGTATAGTTCTTAATAGGGTTGTCCAATGACGTGCGGAACAATAGGTCGGGATGGAACGCTAAAAGGTACCCTTTGTCGGGTAACGTATTATTCTCGCTCATACGGAAAATCTCACCGGGAGTAAGGAATACCATCGTAGCGTTGGAATAATCGTAATACTTACGTCCGCAACAATGGCAACCGTCCGGGCAGTCTTCTATCAAGAGTATTGCGTAGAACTCGAACTTTACGGCCTCTTGCTCTAGGTTCGGGCTCTCTAGATTGATGAGGCTTACTTGTGGGTGCAGCGTCTTGCATCCCAAGCACCGGTTACATTCATATACGGTCTTAATATCTAACATCTTCTTGAACGCCTTCTATAGATTCGTTGATAGACCGATCTGCGCACGGTATTCACTTGGCGTGTATCCTACCCGTTTCTTGAATAGCCGACAGAAGTGCTGCGGATATTGGAAACCGAGGGAATATGCGATTTGGCTGACTGTGTCCGCCGTGTCGGAGATACGTTCTTTGGCTAGCTCGATTACTTTCTCTTGGATGTATTCCTGCGGTGATTTGCCGGTTTCCTTCTTGAACATGTCACCGAAATAGTTCGATGAGAGGCAAAGCTTGTCGGCAAAGTATTTCACCGTAGGCAATCCGTCCTGTTCGGCGAGTGCACTTTCGAAATACTCATCCAATAGATTTTCGAAACGTGTCAGCACATCCCGGTTTGTCTTGCCTCGGGTGATGAACTGCCTTTCATAAAAACGCATACAATAATTAAGTAGCAGTTCGATATGGTTTACAAGTAAGGTTTTACTATGTTTATCCACGCCATGCTCCAGTTCCATACGGATAATCTTCAGGCAATCCATCACGATAGATCTTTCTTCTTCCGAGAGATGTAACGCCTCGTTTACCTCGTAAGAAAAGAACGTATATTTCTTGATACTCTTTCCGAGTGACGTTCCACGCAGTAAATCGGGATGAAAAAGAATACCATGTGCGTTTACTTGGACTTTATCGGTGGTCGGGTTTGTTTCCGCTGTTTGCCCGGGGGCGAAGCAAACGATCGTGCCTTCTTGGTAATCGTATGTCTGGCGTCCGTATTTGATATCGCAGGCTTTCTCTAGTTTTAGATACAGCGCATAGATGCCGTAATTGAAGCGGATGAGATCTACACTACTCGTCGCTTTATTCAAATCTATGACACTGACAAGCGGATTTAGGGTTTCGAGGCCATATAGTTTGTTATATAGGTCTACACTATCTAAGTTAAGTATCTTATCCATAGCCGTACGTATTTAATCAATAATTCTGTACGCGAAAATAGAAGATAATTCATATATAGTTATAACCCTAATTACGGATTATATAACCATTGTTACGGATTATGTGTATTTACAGGTTTTCTGGCTGATTCTGCAAAACCTGTAATTGAGGTCATGACATCCGTAATTTATCTACAAAGGGATGCTATTTGAGCTTCTATCTTTGCCATCGTAAAAATAAACAAGGAACGACATGAAGAAGTCATTAAGAGAATTATGTACGGCAATAGCCATATGCTTTTGCGCTACGGGAAATCTGTTCGCTACAGACAATCAATTTAATACCGATCATACAATGGACAAGAATTTGAATCTAACTAAGGAGTGGGATAAAGTATTCCCACAGAGTGACAAGGTGAGCCATAGTAAAGTTACTTTTCGTAATCGCTATGGCATTACGCTTGCCGCCGATATGTACAAACCCAAGCATGCGGATGGAAAATTGCCTGCTATCGCTATTAGCGGTCCGTTCGGTGCCGTGAAGGAACAATCCTCGGGTTTATATGCGCAGGAATTGGCGGAACGTGGATTTCTGACGATCGCTTTCGATCCGTCATATACAGGCGAGAGTGGCGGAGAGCCTCGTTATGTAGCTTCTCCCGACATCAATACGGAAGATTTCTGTGCGGCCGTCGATTTCCTTTCGACACGTGATGATGTGGATGCGGAACATATCGGTATCCTCGGTATCTGCGGATGGGGAGGCATGGCTCTTAATGCAGCGGCTATCGATACTCGTATCAAAGCGACCGTTACCTCTACGATGTACGATATGAGCCGTGTGAACGCTAATGGCTATTTTGATGCGATGGATACCGACGCACGTTATGAATTGCGCAAGCAACTCAATGAACAGCGTACCGCTGACGCAAAGTACGGCTCATATGCCCTTGCGGGAGGCTTACCCGATACGTTACCCGACGATGCGCCTCAATTCTTGAAAGACTACTACGCTTATTACAAGACGAAGCGTGGTTACCACAAGCGTTCGCTCAACTCGAATGGCGGATGGAACAAGACCTCGGCTTTATCTTTCATCAATATGCCTATACTCTCGTATAGTGACGAGATTCGTAGCGCCGTATTGATTATTCATGGAGAGAAAGCGCATTCACGTTACTTCAGCGAGGATGCTTTCAAGAAACTGAAAGGTGATAACAAGGAATTGCTAATTATACCCGGAGCGAATCATGTGGATTTGTACGATCAGATGAATGTCATTCCCTTCGATAAGATTGAACGGTTCTTTGTAGAAAACTTCAAATAAGATCCATTATGCAACAGATAAAGAATATGGAATTTAGTGGTGAGCGCCCTTTGTTCGCCTCTCACGATTTACAATTAGACAATGTCGTTATTCATGCCGGGGAGTCGGCATTGAAAGAGTGTAGCAATATCATAGCCGTAGGCTGTCGTTTTGAGGGTAAATATCCGTTTTGGCACGTGGATGGCTTCACCATCAAGAATAGCCTGTTTACCGAAGGTGGACGTGCCGCATTATGGTACTCCCAAAATCTAGTGATGACGGATACACGGGTGGAAGCCCCAAAGATGTTTCGGGAGATGGACGGTATCAGACTGGAAAACGTACAACTACCCAATGCTCAAGAAACCCTTTGGCATTGCCGGAACGTGGAATTGATAAATGTGCAAATAGATCATGCTGATTATTTATTTATGCACGGCGAGAACATTAAAATCCGGAACTACGCTCAAAATGGAAACTACTCGTTCCAGTATTGTAAGAACGTGGAAATCCGTAATGCGGTCATCAACTCGAAAGACGCTTTCTGGAATACGGAGAATGTTACCGTATACGATTCCGAGATTAACGGCGAGTACTTGGGGTGGCACTCGAAGAACCTGCGTTTGGTAAATTGCAAGATCTCGGGTACGCAGCCGCTTTGTTACGCCCACGATCTTATGATGGAGAACTGTACGATGGCAGATGATTGCGATCTAGCCTTTGAATACAGTTCCGTGCAGGCGACTATCAACAGCTCGATCCGTAGCGTGAAGAATCCCCGTACGGGAAGTATCACCGCCGAAAGTTATGGTGAGGTAATCCTCGACGAGAACATCAAGGCTCCGGGTAATTGCCAACTGAGGCTATGGAATGAACGTACTTGCTTTTCCGCATAAAGAATATGAGATATAACTTCGATGAAATAGTGCCTCGTACCGGTACGAACTCTTATAAATGGGATAGTGCCGTGGGCACGGATGTACTACCGATGTGGGTGGCCGATATGGATTTCCGTACGGCACCCGTTATTATCGAAGCTTTACGGCAACGTGTAGAACATGGTATTTTCGGTTATACCCAAGTGCCGGATGCATATTACGAAGCGGTGACAGGTTGGTTTGAACGTCGGCATGGATGGCAAATACGGAAAGAATGGATGATTTATACCTCCGGTGTTGTTCCGGCTATTTCCGCCGTTATCAAAGCGTTGACCGAGCCGGGTGATAAAGTACTGGTGCAGACTCCGGTTTATAACTGTTTTTTCTCATCCATCCGCAATAACGGATGTGAGATTATCCGCAACCCTTTGTCTTATGCCCATGATACATTCACGATTGATTATGAGGATTTGGAGAGAAAAGCCGCTGATCCGAGGGTAAAGGTCATGTTGTTGTGTAATCCTCATAATCCCGCTGGAAGGGTATGGACACGTGAGGAATTAAGTCATATCGGCGAGATATGTATCCGTAATGGTTTAACAGTCGTATCGGATGATATACATTGCGAACTCGTATTTCCGGAATATACTTTTACGCCGTTCGCATCTATCTCGGAAGAATTCCTACGGCATTCCGTAACATGCCTGTCGCCTAGTAAGGCTTTCAATATAGCTGGATTACAGATCGCCAATATCGTGTGTTCCGATGAGAACCTACGTCGGAAGATAGACCGGGCAATCAATATCAACGAGGTATGCGATGTGAATCCTTTTGGTGTAATAGCTACCATAGCGGCCTATAATGAGGGAGAGGAATGGCTGTCGCAACTGATCGATTATTTATGGCAGAATTACTTATACATGAAAGATTTTTGCGGGAAATATCTGCCGGACTTTCCGATAACCTTGTTGGAAGGCACTTATCTTGTATGGATGGATTGCCGTAAGTTAGGTAAATCATCGGAAGAATTGGAGCACTTGCTGATCGAGAAAGCGAAGCTATGGCTCAATGCCGGAACGATGTATGGAGCAGAAGGCGAAGGCTTCATGCGTTGGAATATCGCTTGTCCACGTTCCTCGCTGATAAAGGGGGTGGAGCTGTTCAGGGATTTTGTAGGCTGTGCCTGTTAAAGAATAGTGATGATAGAAAACGTGAGAAGGGGAAAACATCTATTGCTTTCCCCTTCTTTCATATATCTCTCACTAGATAAAAGATTCGTTTTACTCGATCTCGATGCTATGTTTTACCGGAGTAAGAATGAACGTGAACTCATAGTCGCCGTAAGGAATCTGGTATTCCGGGAGTGCGATAGTTCCCCAGCTATTTACACAGCCCAATCCCATCTGCACCTTATCGAGACAAAGGTTTGTCAAGTCAGCTTCCTCTACTTCGGGAGAGTGTCTTTGATCCTTCCGGGCACCGTCGTCCAAAGACTCGATCGTATAATGTAAAGCGGAAGCGGAGAATGGGGCAGAGGCTACAACCTCGATACCGTTGCCAGCCTCGTTCAGCATTTTCCACCAGCGGATATCCGATTTCGTTCCATTCTCTTGCGGACGGATATACGAATAGAACTGCTCATCTACGGTCTGGCGGTAAATAGCCAAGTCAGCGTTACCCTTGCGGTCGATATAATTCTCCACGGGACCACGGCCGTAGTATTCGATATTCTCGAATGATCTCGGCATCGGCATTTGCATACCGAAGCGGAACATGGGGGATACCTTGGCATTCTTGTCTGCTGTCATTTTCTGGGTAACCTTGATCGCACCCTTGTTATTGATCACGTACGTCAAGTTCAACTTGGCGGATACGGTCGGCATATCGTAAGCGGCCTCTACGATCACTTGCTTGCTCTCCATCCGTTGGTTAAGAGAAGTCAGCTTCATTTCCGGATTCTTCCATGCGGCGTACTTCTTCTGTAGGTCAGCTCCGAAATCATTGTCTGTCGGCGCACGCCAGAAGTTAGGAGTCAAAGCCTCTCCTTCCTTGATCATGTCTTGGCCGTTTACCTCGTATTTGATCAGGTAACCATTCTCACGGTTGAATTCGGTACGGAAACCACAACCTTCCACGATCAGGTAATTGGCGTCGTTATCTTGTACGGCTGGAGCCTTGGTTTCGATATTGGTTGTTTCCACGTTTTTCAAATCCATAGATGGAGCCTTGTACGGGTTCAACGTCAGCTGATCCTTGGCCACGGTATGTCCGGCGGGTAATAAGCCCTCACGGTTCTTCAGTTTATAAGATACATTCAGCAACCATTCCGTGCATTGGCAAGTCTCGCCTAGATCCAATCGGATCGTTGATGTTTGTTGGGGAGCTACTTTCAGGTCATCGACACGTCCGCTACGAACAACCTTGCCACCTTTCAGCATTTCCCATTCCAGATAATAAGCGGAAAGGTCACGGAAGAAATTCTCGTTGTACACCTTGATCTCACCTTTCGACAGATCGCCGGGGGTTGTCCAGATATCTTGGTAATAATACCCCACCTCGTACATATGCGGGTTCGGAACACGATCCGGGCTGATCAAGCCGTTATCGCAGAAGTTATTATCGCTAGCGTCGAACTTATTGAAATCGCCGCCATAAGCATAGATCATTTTCCCGTTCTTGCCGGTCCAGCGTACGGATTGATCCACGAAGTCCCAGATGAAGCCTCCTTGATATTTCGGGTATTTACGGATCAAATCCCAATATTCCTTGAAACCACCTTGAGAGTTACCCATGGCATGGGCGTACTCACATTGTATCAAAGGCTTTTGCATGGAGTTGTCCTCGCTGTATTTAGCGCAATCCTCGTAGTTGTAATACATCGGGCAGAAGATATCTGTCTTTCCGGTCTTTCCGGCCTGCTCGTATTGTACGGCACGGCTGGGATCCTCGTTTTTGATCCAGTCGTAAGCGGCCTCGAAGTTAGGACCATATCCCGCCTCGTTACCCAAGGACCAGAAGATTATACTCGGATGGTTGAAACCACGTTGGACGTTACGTTGGTTACGTTCCAGATGCGCTTTCTTATAAGATGGGTTCTTGGCTAACGTTTCCTCGCCGTATCCCACTCCGTGAGACTCGACATTGGCCTCGGCTACGACATAGATACCGTATTTATCGCAAAGATCGTACCAGAAGTTATCATCCGGGTAGTGGCAGGTACGAACGGCGTTCAAGTTGAATTTCTTCATGATCTGTATGTCCTGTATCATGCGCTCGCGTGAAACGACATAACCGCCATCGGGATCCATCTCGTGACGGTCGGCACCCTTGAAAAGAACTGGTTGCCCATTCACGAGTATCTGGGCGTTCTTTAATTCGATCTTACGGAAACCTACTTTTACAGGGATTACTTCGATTGTTTTGCCTCCCTCTTTTAAAGTAGCCCGTAAAGTATATAGATAAGGAGTCTCCGCGGTCCATTTGTGGGGAGAGGAGACTTCTATCGTCGTGCTGACCTTTCCGGAAGCGTTCAAGGATTGGGTAGCGACAGCTTTATTCTGGGCATCCAATAGTTCAAGCTCTACCGTACCTTTACCCTTCATGGTCAGGTTGACAGCCAACGAGCCATTTTGGTATTGAGCGTCCAGATCCGGAGTCACACGTATATCGGCGATCTGTTGCTTTGGGTTACGGGCGTATAAATAACAATCACGTCCGACACCGCTGTAACGGAAGAAATCTTGGTCTTCCAGATAAGTGCCATCACACCAGCGGAATACTTGGAAAGCGATCAGGTTTTTTTGTCCGGGTTTCAAGTAAGGAGTTAAGTTAAACTCCGCTTCCAGCTTGCTATCTTCGCTATAGCCTACGTACTTCCCGTTTACCCACAAATACATATTGGAGGTAACGGAGCCGAAATGGGCGATGATCTCTTTTCCGTTCCAGCCGGCAGGAACCATGATCTCACGGCGGTAGGAACCCACATGGTTATTAACGGTAGGGACCTCGGGTGGGTTGTTCTTAAATTGCTCGCGCCAAGCGTAACCAACGTTTACGTAGAGAGGATCTCCATATCCGTTCAGTTCCCATACACCGGGCACAGGCATATTGTTCCATCCTTTGTCGTTGTAATCGGTCCGCCAGAAATCGGTAGGACGAGCGTCAGCGTTCTTTACCCAAAAGAATTTCCAAGGACCGTTCAAGGTCATGAAGTTCTGGGATTGTTCCTTGGCGTCCTTCGCTGCCACCTCGGCGGTCTCGTAGGCGAAGAAATTGGCGTGCATCGGGGCACGGTTTACGGCGTTGACCTCGGGATTTCGCCACTCATTCGACTGGGCTACCGCTGTGAAAGCCAAAGCGGCAAACAGTCCGGTCATAAGTTGTCTTTTCATGCTATTATATTTTTAATCTGCTTTACGGAATTGCAAAACTAAGAATAAAATTCCGGGTATGGCAATAATTCCGGCGGAAACTAACAGGGCGACATGCAAAGAATAGAAATCATTTAGCCAACCTATAAATGGGGCGATGGCAGCGAATATCAAGCGGATCACAAAGTTACGGATCGACAAGACCGTAGCCCGCATCTCCGAGAAGGTCATTTGATTAATGTAACCTTTCAAAATCGGTGTGGCGAAGCCCCGGACTATATAGAAAATGAACAAGATCGCTAATCCCCAATAAGTAAGGTTATAAGCGAGCGATATATATCCACCGATGATTACAAGTAGTATAAACGTGTTTGATTTACGCATCCCGAAATACCGCTCTACCCGATCAGAATAAAGGGCGGACAATCCCACCGTCAGATTGAGCACGGTCCAAATGACACCGTAATAGGAGGTCGGGGTTTCCAACTTCATCAATACGGGCTGCACGAACCATGCCATCGTTAATGTAGCGGCTCCGATGATACCGGAGAACATGATGTTATAGCATAGCCTACGGTTCGTAACCAAGGAATATTTCAAAATGCGGAGAATCTCGGAAACCGGGTTCTGCACCTTACTCTTAGTATTGAATTCCTGCAAGGCGAACGCTGCCGGAATGCCGATAAAGGCGACAAACGCTTGGGCGTAAAACGGCAATCGCAAGGAATAAGCGGCCAGCAATCCTCCGAATATCCCGGCGATGGCCTCGGCGAAATTACCGATCATCGTGATACGTCCCTCGTACCGCAAGTAAAGTTCTTCTTTTTTATATCGTACGGTTGTATCGTAGAGCAGCGCCGAATCCGCTCCGTTTACCAAGGTTTGCCCGGTTCCCAACAGGATCTCGGCGAATAGAAATGCCGTGAAAGTGGAGGTGAAAGAATAACATAGGTACCCACCAAAGAACAGTATACAACCTAGAATCAAGCATTTCTTACGTCCCCATACGTCCGCTAGGTAGCCCGAGGGAATCTCCAAAGCGACAGCGGCGACCGAGTAGACACTCTTCAAAATAAATACGTCTTGCAATCCTAACCCATGATCCTCATAGAAAAGGACAATGATAGGCATTACGAGCGAGAACCATTTGGATAACTTGATCAGATAGAGAGCGAGTATATTTTGTTTCATATTTTTCAACGGGATTGCCCTGTCGTTTTTATTTAGACACGCGAATGTATGAATTCTTTGCCAATAGCCTGAACTTTTTTAGGAAGCTTCTGTTCTTTTTGAAAAAGGAAAAATATGGTATTCAATCAACTTGATATTCATTTACTGATTACGGCCATTTGTGTGATATCATCCGCCTTGATATGCTATACGATCGGGGTCTGGGGCGAGCGTTTCCAAGGACAGTTAAAAGCGTGGCATCTTTGGTTTTTTGTATTAGGACTTTATGCGGACGCTATTGGAACGGGCTTGATGGAGCATATCGCCCAGCTGACCCATCTGCATGATACGGCGCATACCGTAACGGGAATTATCGCTATTTGCTTGATGCTAATCCATGCGATCTGGGCGATTTGGACTTACTTTAAAGGTTCGTTAAAAGCCAAGCAGCATTTCAACAGATTTAGCATTGTTGTGTGGTTCATCTGGTTAATTCCTTATTGCATCGGTATCTACATGGGGATGTCTCTCCATAAATAGAGGCCATCGCTCATATATCTTGAGAAATAAATCGTACATTTGGTGATATGTTTACTATATGCCATATCCCGGAAAAAGGTTTTGCCGATAAATACGCCCGTATCACCTCGGAAGGGGTCGTGAAGTGTCTATTTAGCTTCATAATGTAAGGGATGTAGAGGATTTCCCCCCGGCGGAATATCCCGAGACCGTAAATAAGGATGAACTGGGGAACTTAGCTTTATCTCAGGAAGAGGAGACTGCGATTGTCGCTTTTTTACGAACATTGACGGATTGCATCAAATAAAAATCAGCCTTTCCAAAAACTTTCTCCAGCCCTTGATAGTTTTCTTATAAAATAAAAAGAAGAGTTTAAACTATGGCGAAGAAAGTTGCGGACCAGTTAGTGGATACGCTGGAAAAAGCAGGCGTACGACGTATATACGCCGTGACAGGCGATAGCCTGAATGAGGTGAACGAGGCTGTTCGGAAAAACGGCAGATTGCGGTGGATTCATGTCCGTCATGAGGAAACGGGGGCTTATGCCGCTGCGGCGGAGGCCCAGTTGACAGGCGAGTTGGCTTGTTGCGCAGGTAGTAGTGGCCCCGGGCATGTACATTTAATTAATGGGCTGTATGATGCCCAACGATCCGGAGCACGGGTCTTGGCGATCGCTTCCACGATCCCTTCCCGGGAGTTTGGTACGGAATATTTCCAAGAGACAAATACGATCAAATTATTCGATGATTGTAGCTATTATAACCAAGTAGCCACTACGCCGGAACAATTTCCCCGGATGCTTCAAGGCGCTATGCAAGCGGCGATCTCATCACGTGGGGTCGGGGTGATCGGACTTCCCGGTGACTTGGCGGCAGAGAATGCTACAGCGGGTTTGTCCTCTACCTTTTCTTTTCCTACGCGACAACGGGTTTGTCCCGCCGAACAGGAAATCCGGGAATTAGCGGATTTGTTGAATAACGCAAAGAAAGTGACACTTTATTGTGGAATAGGGGCGAAAGATGCCCATCCGGAATTGGTGCAGTTGGCTAAATTACTGAATGCTCCGGTAGCCTATTCTTTCAAGGGTAAGATGGAGATCCAATACGATAATCCGAACGAGGTGGGGATGACCGGTCTATTGGGCATGCCTTCCGGCTATTATAGTATGCACGAGGCAGAGGTGTTGGTGTTGTTGGGAACCGATTTTCCATACGAGGCATTCATGCCAGAGAGCAACACGATCGTACAGGTGGATATCAATCCGAATCGTCTGGGGCGTCGTGCCAAGATACAAATGGGGCTTTGTGGCGATGTGAAGGATACTTTGGATGAGTTGATTCCGTTGATTCACCAGAAAGAAGATGATAGTTTCTTGCGGGAACAGTTGGCTAAATATGAGAAAGTTCGGGAAAATCTTCGTTCTGCCGCCGCTGTCCGGGGGAAAGAAGAGAAGATACAGCCAGAGTACGTGATCTCGGTCGTAGACGAGCTTAGCTCGGACGACGCCATATTTACCGTGGATACGGGTATGACTTGTGTATGGGGTGCCCGCTATTTGCAAGCTACGGGTATGCGGAAGATGTTGGGATCATTCAATCATGGCTCGATGGCGAACGCCATGCCGCAAGCGATAGGGGCGGCATTGGCTTACCCCGGTAGGCAAGTCGTTGCGTTGTGTGGTGATGGAGGTATCTCAATGTTGTTGGGCGACCTTGCTACGATCGTGCAATACCATTTGCCGATTAAATTAATCGTGTTTAATAACCGTTCCCTAGGAATGGTAAAACTTGAGATGGAGGTGGCTGGACTGCCGGATTGGCAGACCACGATGTTGAACCCGGATTTCGCCCGGGTAGCCCTTTCAATGGGAATGGCGGGCTACAACGTGATCAACCCCGACGATGTATTCCCCACCTTGCAGAAAGTGTTTAACGCTGACGGACCGGCCTTGGTTAACATCATGACCGATCCGAACGCATTAGCGATGCCTCCCAAGATTGAGTTCTCCCAAATGCTTGGTTTTGCCCAAACCATGTATAAGTTAATGATGGAGGGGCGAAGCAAGGAGGTCTTGGATACCATCGATACGAATCTAAAACATTGGAAAGAGGTGTTTTAAACTCTCAAAAGAGCTGGATAACCGCTTTAGATTTTGCGCTTTGAATGGCAGCGTCCAATATCCGCACTACCATTAGGTTATTCTCCAACGAGGAAAGGTCCGTGGGAGGTACGTCAATCTCTTTACGGACAGCGGCTTTCAAGAAATAAAAGGAATCATTATAAGGAGCGTTCAAGGAAGGTGCTATTTCTTGGCGCTCCTTTCCGTTGGTATAAATTCGCATTTCCTTAGGTGTATCTTGGTAGATATATCCTTTGTCGCCATAGATATGCATATCTTTTCTACCCATCGGCCAACACCATGATCCCATGATCTGGACGGTCGCGGAAGGATATTCCACGATAATAGTCGCGTCATCGTCTACCTTGGGATAAAGATTCGGTTTATTCTGCCGTAGTACGGCGTATACGCTAAGAGGCTTTTCATCTTTCATGAGACGGGTGGCTAAGTTGGCTCCGTAACATCCAAAATCGATAACCGCCCCGCCGCCATTCAGCACGGGGTCAGTTAACCAGTCCGTGAACTCTTTTCCGCAGTTGATCTCGAAGGGACCTTGATGCCCGTCGTATACGTTGATACGATCGATCTTCCCGATAGCACCGCTGTCGATAAGGCGGAATGCCTCATGGTTAGTATTATACCACGTAGTCTCGTAGTTGGTAAGCAACAAGATATTTTTCTCACGGGCGAGCGATGCCATTCGGGTAGCATGTTCGTTATTGACGGCCAATGGCTTTTCTACCATAACATGTATGCCTCTCGGTGCGCAAGCCTCTACCACACGAAGATGGTCGTGGATCGGCTCGTATACGATGACCGCCTCCGGATGGGTCTTATCCAGCATCTCGCCAAGGTCCGCATAGAATAGGTTAGGATCCAGCTTATCCCGCAGACCGTTATGTTCCCGTAAGTAATCATCTTTCTCGGCGACTCCTACAATCTTGAAATCGCCTCTATCCAAACGGCTTATCACCTCCCATAGATGTCCGTGGGATACCCCTGCCACGGCCAGTCGCAAAGGCTCTCCATCTTGCCCTTTCGCCGTGAGAGTTAAGAACGTAAATGTACATAACATAAGTAAGTAACGTGTGATCTTGTGTATATTCATGATATTATCTATATATAGTTTTTACAAAGATATACGATTATTTCTTACCTTTGCAACCCATTACTTATTCAGATTAAGGAAAACAGTATAATTTAGAAATATAAAGAAATGGCAAAAGAGCTGAAAGAACTTACACCGAGAAGTGTAAACTATTCGCAGTGGTACCAAGATTTGGTAATTAAGGCAGATTTGGCGGAGAATTCCGCCGTGCGTGGTTGTATGGTGATCAAGCCTTACGGATACGCTATCTGGGAGAAGATGCAACGTATCCTAGACGATATGTTCAAGGAAACCGGTCATGTGAACGCTTATTTCCCCTTGCTGATCCCGAAGTCTTTCTTAAGCAAAGAAGCTGAGCACGTAGAAGGGTTCGCCAAGGAGTGCGCCGTGGTTACTCACTATCGTTTGAAGACAAATCATGACGGTACGGGGGTTGTCGTAGATCCGGCAGCTAAACTGGAAGAGGAATTGATCATTCGCCCGACTTCGGAGACCATTATATGGAATACATACCGTAACTGGATTCAGTCTTACCGTGACCTGCCTATCTTGTGCAACCAATGGGCGAACGTGATGCGCTGGGAGATGCGTACTCGCTTGTTCCTTCGTACGGCTGAGTTCTTGTGGCAGGAAGGCCATACCGCTCACGCTACTCGTGAAGAAGCGGAGATAGAAGCTAAGAAGATGCAAGAGGTTTACGCGAACTTCGCTGAGAATTATATGGCAATGCCAGTAATAAAGGGCGTGAAGTCTGAGAGCGAGCGTTTCGCCGGTGCTTTGGATACCTATACGATCGAGGCGATGATGCAGGATGGAAAAGCCTTGCAGGCGGGAACTTCCCATTTTTTGGGACAGAACTTCGGTAAGGCTTTCGACGTTACTTTCATCGACAAGAACGGCAAGAGCGACTATGCTTGGGCTACTTCTTGGGGAGTTTCCACACGTTTGATCGGTGCGTTGATAATGTCTCATTCCGATGATAACGGTTTGGTATTGCCTCCTCATTTGGCTCCGATTCAGGTTGTGATCGTCCCGATTTATCGTAGCGCTGAGCAATTAGCGCAGATCAGCGAGAAGGTCGCTGGTATCGTGGCTAAGTTGAAGGCGTTGGGTATCTCCGTGAAATATGACGACGCTGATAATAAGAAGCCGGGCTGGAAGTTCGCTGAGTACGAGTTGAAAGGTGTTCCCGTGCGTTTGGCTATGGGTGGTCGTGATTTGGAAAATAATACAATCGAGGTGATGCGCCGTGATACTTTGGAGAAGGAAACGATCACTTGTGATGGCATTGAGGAATACGTGAAGAATCTGTTGGAGGAAATCCAAGCGAATATCTTCAAGAAAGCGTACGATCACCGTGAGGATAACATCATAAACGTAGATACGTATGAGGAATTTAAGGAGAAGATCGAGGATGGCGTCTTCATCATGGCCCACTGGGATGGAACCCCGGAAACAGAAGAATTGATCAAGAACGAGACGAAAGCTACGATCCGCTGTATTCCTTTAGCTGGTGATAAGACTCCGGGTAAGTGTATGGTGACAGGTAAACCGTCGGCTTGCCGGGTACTGTTCGCCAGAGCTTATTGATCGCCCCCCGGTTTCGGGGCGAGAGTGGTTATAAAAAAGGTACGCCTTACTGAATGTGTGAGGCGTACCTTTTTTATTTAAATTGTTTTACTGTCTATTAACTCAATCCCTCAATCATGCCATCCACGATATCGATCTTTCGGGCTTGCGGCTCTTTAGGGAGCCCCGGCATACGCATGATCTCGCCCATGACGACAACGATCATCTCGGCTCCGTTATTGATGATTACATCTCGTACTTTTAGTTCGAAATCCTTGGCGACCCCATAAGCTTTCGGATCGGAAGAGAATGAATATTGAGTCTTGGCGATGCAGATCGGATAATGGGAAATACCCAAGCTTTCGATCTGACGCAATTTTTTATCGGCCAAAGTCGTATAAACAATCGAAGAGGCTCCGTATATCTTCTGGGCCACTTTTTGTACCTTCGTACGGATCGGATCATTCAGATCATATGTATATTGTAAAGGAGCGGAAGGATGATTTTCGATCGTATCAACCACTAAGCGGGCAAGCTCCGTACCCCCTTCACCTCCTTCGGAGAAAACGTTATTCATGGCGAATCCAACCCCTTTTTCCTTGCAATGCTCAGCCACTAAAGCGATCTCCTCGTCCGTATCGGTAGCGAAACGGTTGAAAGTCACGATTACTTGCTGTCCGAAGCTCTTCATATTCTCAATGTGTTTATCTAAGTTAGCGAATCCGTTCTTTAATCCTTCGATATTCGGTTCCTTGATTTCTTTTTCAGGAACGCCACCATGAAGTTTTAAGCTCTGGGCAGTCGCTACGATGACTGTCAGTTTCGGTGAAAGCCCCGCTTTTCTACATTTGATATTAAAGAATTTCTCTGCGCCCAGATCAGCGCCGAAACCAGCCTCCGTAATCACATAATCTCCATAAGTAAGAGCCATTTGGGTGGCCAATATGGAATTACATCCATGGGCGATATTAGCGAAAGGACCTCCATGTACAAATGCGGGAGTATTCTCCGTTGTTTGTACTAGGTTCGGCAGTAATGCGTCTTTTAGCAATACGGTAATAGCTCCGGCTATGCCAAGATCATTTACCGTGAAAGGCTTATCTTCGTTTGTATAACCCAATAAAATATTTCCGACACGTCGTTTCAAATCCTCTATATCCGTAGCCAAGCAAAGGATCGCCATGATCTCTGAAGCGGGAGTGATGTCAAATCCGGTCTCGGTAGGGACACCGTTCGCCGAGCCGCCTAGACCCGATACGATGTTACGTAAGCTACGGTCGTTTACGTCAAGAACCCGTTTCCATTTGATCTCCTTCAATCCCTCGCAGGTGTTGCGAGTCTGATAAATATAGTTATCCAATAAAGCGGTAATCATATTGTGGGCGGAAGTAACCGCATGAAAATCCCCTGTAAAATGCAAGTTGATGTTTTCCATAGGAAGCACTTGGGCATATCCACCTCCGGCAGCACCACCTTTCATGCCGAAACACGGGCCAAGAGACGGCTCACGTAAAGCGACCACCGCTTTCTTCCCTATTTTATTCAGCCCTAAAGCCAGACCGATCGAAACCGTAGTCTTTCCGATTCCCGCTTTAGTGGGAGTGATAGCGGTCACTAAAATTAAATTATGCTGGTCCATTTGCTTTTTATCGATCAAATGGATAGGAACCTTGGCAATATACCTGCCATAATTTTGTACTTCCTCACGAGGGATACCTAACGTTGTCGCAACTTCCTTAATTTTACGCAAGTCTGTTTCTCTTGCTATCTCAATGTCCGATTTCATGTGCTTTATGTAAGTTTATATAGTTTGAACAAAGTAAATCTAATTTATTATAATAACAAAATGATACGGAACAAGGTTTTCCCCCTTTATGGAATAATAAGATTGTGTTATTTTGATATTTTTGTGCGAAGATGGCGATGATCTTGCTTTTTGTGATAGCTGTTAGGCTTGAAATTAAACTTTTTGTAAAGTGAACTTTGCAAAAATCATACGTTTTGCTTGTCGCACTCTTAAAGAATTATAAAATAGTCTTTAAAATTATCCATCTATGATAATTTGATTAATTTTGTGGTGTCGCAACGATAAAAAGAAAGATAAAATGATTTGAGTGTGATAAATTGAAACAGATAAGAGATTAATAACATTAGCAATATAATATGTAAATTTAAGGTTATGTCAACAGTAAGATTTAGTCAGGTTACATTTGCTACTAAATCGTGGGTAGCAGAAGCATGGGAAAAGATGGTAGTGGAATTGTTTAGCGGCCGTGTCGTAGCGGAAGTCAAACAATTGGATGAAGTATGTGAATCAAAGTGGGAAGTAGAATTGAAGAAGCTTCAAAACGAGGTTCATTCTTTATGTCATCATGCGATCCATCAATTGCTCCCGATAGCCGGCTCTTATCAACAGGCATTACTGGATGACGTTGCCCAAGCCTATACGGTATACGCTCCGGAAGAAGCAGAGTCTATCTTCAACCGGGGAAACCAAGCGATCGAGGATATCAAAGGACATGTATCGGGTATTCGCTACAACGCTTGTAAAATGCGTGAGGCGAACCGTAAAGTAAGCGAGTTGGAAGATATGCACGCAAAAGCGATCATGTATCATAATTCAGTGAAACCTTATATGGATACACTTCGTTTCCATATCGATCAGCTTAAGCATATATTGCATGTAGCGTAATAAGATGGGCTGTCCGGGTTTGGTTACTCTCCGGGCAGCCTTCTTCTTTTAGCGAGGTTGGATAATCAGTAGGGAGAAATAGGGGAAATCCTTGGAATGTATAGTGGTGATATCAGTAGTATAATATTCTTTTCCTGTTCCAACATTCTCGAAATAATGAAAAACCGCCTTATCCGCATACTGCCGGATACAAGTATGAATAGCCTCTTGGCAACCCGGTAATTTCATGATGACGATGATCATTCCATTTTCTATTTTTGCCGAAAGTTCATCGAACGACGCAGTCCCGGGGATTACATTAATTTGCTCCTCTTGTTTTACGATATGTATCCCGGCCAAGGCACCTGCCGCTATAAATGCCGGAATTCCTGCGATTCGATCTACCGGGATTCCTGCTTCCTCGAATTTATCGTATACATATTGTATAGATGAATAAAAACCAGCGTCTCCCTCGGCGACGATCACGATTTGTTTTCCTTTCAAATATTCAGCTTGGGCATCCAGAAACAATTCGTTATAAGCGTTTAACGCATCTGTCCGTTCCTTACTCATTGGCAAAATAAACGGATGGATCAAGGATTCGTCTACCTCAATAGCTTTCAATATATCCGTCGCCCGAGATATGATTCCATGCTTGCCTTGTGTAGCAGGACAATAGATAATATCAGCCTTTTGTAATGTTTTAAGCCCTTTCAGCGTAATTAATTCCGGATCACCGGGACCTAATGAGACGAAGTGAATAGGATGATTCATGTGTATCTGTTTTTATTTGAAACGCAAAAGTCCTTAAAATTGCGGATGTATACAAATATTCTTACTACTTTTGTCGCTGTAACAGGCTCCGCTTATCTCTTTTTCCGGGAGGCGGATTAAAAGGGAACCGGGTGAGAATCCCGGACAGACCACGCTGCTGTGAACTTCTAAACATTCGGACAATACCTTGGCCACTGGTTTCGTAATCGGGAAGGCGTCCAGAATGGAAGTAAGTCAGAAGACCTGCCGGTTCATAAATAAATGTTGCTGTCCCGTGGAGCAGGACGAGAGTAACTGTCAATGATCAACTGTCAATTAAACAAGGATTATGAATAAGTTTATAGCGGGTGGATGCTTGCTTTTATCGGTATTGACTTTATCATGTACTTCAGGTATCCGTGAAAAAGGAGAAATAGGGAAGACGGCTTCCGTAGAGCAATCCGCATTCTCGCAAGAGCAGGTTAAGCCTTTATACGCCCAAGGATTCAAGCTTACCTATGCGGATCAATATGTCTTGGCTGATATTCAAGATCCTCAAAACGAGGAAAGCACCACGTTTCATTATGCGTTCGTAAAAAGAGGTTCGAAACCCACGGGGATTCCCGTTGATTATACGATGATAGAGCTTCCTATCCGAAGCGTTATCTGTATGACTTCCCTGCAATTATCGAATTTTATTAAATTGGGTGCCTTGGATAAGGTCGTTGGGATTACCAGTACACGGCATTTGTTCAATAAAGAGATGAACGAACGCCTGAAAGAAGGTAAAACCGCAAAGATCGGTATAGAGGGAAATTTCGATAACGAGGTTATCATGAGTATGAATCCTGATTTGATCCTTGTATCGCCATTCAAGCGGGGAGGCTATGAGACGCTGAAAGACGTGGGTATCCCCTTGATTCCCCATTTGGGTTATAAGGAGACTACGCCATTGGGACAAGCTGAATGGATCAAGTTCATAGGCTTGTTGTTAGGGGTAGAGAAAGAGGGCAATGAGCGTTTTGCCGCCATTGAGAAGAGGTATAATGAATTAAAGGAACTTACGGCGGATGGCAAGGTTAAAAAACGTCCGATCGTTTTTAGTGGCGAGTTACGGGGTGGAAACTGGTATGCCGTAGGAGGAAAGAGTTTCTTGGCACAGCTTTTCAAGGATGCCGGCGCTGATTATTTCTTGAAAGACGATGAGCGATCCGGTGGTGTTACATTAGACTTCGAGACGGTCTATAACCAAGCGGACGATGCTGATTTCTGGCGTATCGTGAATAGTTTCCCGGGAACGTTTAGCTATGAGGCATTGAAAGAGCAAGATCCTCGTTATGCGGATTTCCGTGCGTTCCGGGAGAAAGGGATTATCTATTGTAATATGAAGAACACGCCGTTTTATGAGAGTATGCCGACAGAACCGGAGATCGTCCTAGCGGATTTGCTTCATATCTTTCATCCGGATTTATTACCGGAGCATGAGCCGGTCTATTATTCTCGACTTAAATAAGGAACACTGATGAGACATTCAAATACCCTATGGATGCTGGCGATTGTCACGGCTATTTTTGTTCTAATCTTTTTGAATTTGGTGTTGGGGTCAGTCTCTATTCCTCTTCAATCGGTTTGGCATATTATCTGGAATTCAGGAAATGAGCCTATTACATGGCAGAATATTATCTGGAAATCCCGACTACCACAGGCATTGACAGCGTTGGTAGCGGGAGCAGGCTTATCCATCAGCGGCTTACAGATGCAAACCGTTTTCCGTAATCCATTGGCCGGACCTTCGGTCTTAGGTATCAGTTCGGGAGCGAGCATGGGTGTCGCTTTCGTGGTGTTGTTAAGCGGTAGTTTAGGGGGCGTTGCCTTGAGTAAACTTGGTTTTATGGGGGAGATCGCCTTATCGATAGCGGCCGTGATCGGTTCCTTATCCGTGATGGCGCTGATCGTGTATGTTTCCCAAAAGGTAAAAGGAAATGTCACGTTGTTGATTATCGGTGTGATGATCGGTTACGTGGCAAACGCCGTGATCGGTGTACTTAAATTCTTTAGCGTCGAGGAGGATATCCGTGCATACGTGATTTGGGGATTGGGTAGTTTCGCCCGTGTTTCCGGTAATCAGATGACGTTGTTCGTGATTCTTATGACAGTCTTGATCCCTCTCTCGTTCCTGCTTATCAAGACCATGAACTTGATGCTTCTTGGGGATAGCTACGCACGCAATTTGGGACTTAATATCAAGCGGGCCCGTTTGTTGGTTATCACCTCGGCCGGGGTCCTTACGGCGATTGTCACGGCTTATTGCGGACCTATTATCTTCTTGGGGCTAGCCGTTCCGCATTTATGCCGGGCCATATTTCAAACTTCCGACCATCGGATTTTAATGCCTGCGGTCTTATTCGCCGGTGCGGCGTTGGCGTTGATCTGTAATTTGATCGCCCGTATGCCGGGGTTCGAGGGAGCGTTACCTGTCAACTCGGTAACCGCTTTAGTAGGTGCTCCTGTAGTGGCCTCGGTATTATTTAGAAAACGAAAGAATGAATTGAACGAGTAAGATGAAACAAGATACGATTCATATTAACGGACTTTCGATCGGTTACCATTCTAAGAGTAGTACAAAGCTGGTAGCTAAAGGTATACACTCTACGATCTATAGTGGTGAATTAACCTGTTTGCTGGGTGCTAACGGGGTGGGGAAGTCTACTTTATTGCGCACGTTATCGGCTTTCCAACCTAAATTAGATGGGGAAATATTGGTCCTAGGAAAAGATATAGATGCTTATTCCGATAAGGAATTGAGCACCACGATCGGTGTCGTGCTGACCGATAAATGTGAGATCCGGAATATGTTGGTACGGGAATTGGTCGGGATGGGACGTAGCCCGTATACCGGCTTCTGGGGCAAGTTGAGCAAGGATGATAAGCGGATCGTGGAAGAATCCATCGCCCTTGTCCGCATTGAGGAACTAGCATCCCGCATGGTCCATACCTTATCGGATGGAGAACGCCAGAAAGTGATGATCGCTAAGGCGCTCGCTCAGGAGACTCCGGTTATTTACTTGGATGAACCTACCGCATTCCTTGATTTTCCCAGCAAGGTAGAGATTATGCAATTACTCCATCATCTAACCCGGAAAACGAATAAGACGATATTTATGTCCACTCACGATTTGGAGCTGGCTCTCCAGATATCGGATAAGATCTGGTTAATGGACAAAGCGAATGGTATCTCTACCGGTACCCCCGAGGATTTGGCATTGAGTGGTCATCTAAGCAATTTCTTCGCCCGGAAAGGGATTGTTTTCGATAAGGATACCGGATTATTCCGTATAGATAATCAATTCTCCCGACAGATCCGCCTCGTTGGACATGGCCAGAAATACGCTATGGTGCGTAAAGCACTCCAGCGAAACGGAATTTTGGCGAATCGGGAAGTGGAATCGAATATCTGGATTGAGACTGGCGATTTAAAGACCACCCACTTTATCATCCATGAGACTTCCGGCGGTACCTATATCACCCAAACGATAGAAGAATTACTTGCCTATTTTGATACTGAAAAATCATAACTATGAAATTTTCAATTCATAACTATGTTTTTCTTCATTCATAGTTATGAATTTTTTCCATTCAAATCCATTGTTTTAAAGTAAGCTAGCTTCGTCGGCTTTCCTGTAATTGCTTGAAAGATACATACAACTTTAATTCCACCATTCCTGTCACTTCTACGGCTGTGTGGAGTACAGGTGTTGGTTCAAGAAAATGGTTGGGGTTACACCTAATGAATATAGACAAAATCGAAACAATTAGACATTTAATTCAACGTCATGTAACAATATGAAGTTTGCATGTATGGATCTTTACACGGTTCTTCCGTCGGGAATCGTGCTAGCTCGTGCGTGCCTTTCCGGACAGTAAGTCCTAAATGTTAAATGAGTAGTGAGATGTAAAGAGACAAACGGTAAAAAAAACGATAATGTAAAATGAATCGAAAAATAGAAGTGATTGAGAATAAAGAAGTAGGTAGAAAAAAAATGTCTCTTTCTTACGCAGAAAGAGACAACTTTCAGAATGACGGGTAAATATCCGTTTTCGGGTGTAAAAGTAGCTCAAATTGCCGATAAAGGCAAGGAGAGTGCTTAAATCTTTTGTCAAAATTAAAAAAGACAAACAATAGCGAGCCGTCAAGCGTGACGTGCCTTGTCCTATTAACATTTCCAAGGGCTTGAAAAACAGCGGATAGGAGCGTTTATCCTCCTGTTGTCTCTTTCTGCGTAAGAAAGAGACAGCGTGATTCAAGTAAAAAAATGTAAAATGTAGTAGTGAAAAAGCACGTGCAGGTATGGAGGAAATAGGTGTAAAATTACAAAAAGCAGTATTGATGATGATGTCAATAGTATGGGTGTTAGGAATGTCAAGTTGTGAGGATCGTCTCGATTCACCCTGCCCGTCTACGGGTGAGGGCAAGACGGTGGAGGTATCGCTATGCGTGGGATTGGCAGACTGGGAAGATGCGGCGGCATTGAGTACGAGATCTATCCACACGGAGGCTAATGAAGGCTTTGGCTTTGATGTGCGTCTGTTCTCCGGTCAAAACATGGGCACGAAGGCTATAACGGTTCCTGAAGATCCCTTGGCTACGGCCAAACCCGATAAGTTATATGGTTTGGAGATCTGGCAATACGACCGGGCGGGAAATTGCATCAATAACAGCACGCAAAACCTGGGTAATAAATCCATAGGGGAATCCTTCACCGTGCCTTTGGTAGATCCTGCGACACTGTCAACCCCCGAGACCGAATGCCAATTGCTGATCGTCGCCCGTGGATATAATGGCTCGAAAAACACGATTGAGTCCCTTAAGGGCAAGAGGCTGTCGGATATTCAGGACATGATGCTGGATTCTTCGGTAATAAACTCGATAACGACAAAGGATCAAATAAAAGTGATGCCCTATCTCTTGCTTCTCCCTCATGTCTGTATAGTGAAGGAGGGCGAGACGTATAGGATACAGAACCCGGAGGGACAGGATATCCGCGTCTTATTACGCCGTTTGGCTTCCCGGCTGACGATCACATGGGAAAACGTCTCGAAAAACACGGGATATGTCTTGAAACAAGTTATGCTTCAATCCATACCTGCCAATTACCGATTATTGCGTCATCCGGAGGACAAGGCGACATATCCCTCTTTACTGGATCAATACTCTACCTTGCAGGTTCCCGATGTAGAGGAGTCGGGCAGCTATACTTGCTGGATCCCCAGTGTGCTACGAGGCGAAAGCCCGAATGCCACGTCCCTCTATTATCGCACGAAAGCGAACGCTCCGAAAGGTAGTGTTTACGTTACGCTGGTATCACAAGATCCTGTGAATATCAAGAAAAAATTGAGTTACCGTGTCTATTTGGGAGGAAGTTCAAGTCATGATTTCAATCTGTACGACAATACGAACTATGTTTACGGGATTAAGATGTCACACTCGGAGCTTCCGGTGGATGACAAACGTATTACCATCGTGAATCCGATCGGGGCTTCCGAGAATAACAATAACTTGGTTCCCACGGCCAACTGTTTCATGATTGTTCCGGGAGGCGCCTTTTGTTTCGATCCCTATAAATATACGGTCGATGGGACGGCGGATCAAGAGAATTCCACACTGAAAGGGTGGGCTGACACGGAGGGGGGTATCACTTCCGTGGAACTTTTATGGCAGACCTTGGAAAGCGGAGATTTAGGAGATCCGATAATGGGTATCGTAAATACCGAAGAGGATCATACGAATATTGTGGACATAAAGAGAGATGACGGTCAGGATATAACGAAGAACCCCTTGTCTGGCCAGGGGCAAGGACGGATCTATTGCCGTGTCGCCCCTAACACGACCGGAGGTAGCGGCTTGATAGCGGCGAGAAACGACAAAGGCGATATTCTCTGGAGTTGGCACGTATGGGTGACAGATTATCATCCGGACGCTACCGGGGATGCCTCGGTAGACGAGCCGGAGACAAAACGTAAGCAAAAATATACGTATGGAAATCATCCGAATCAATATCCTATCATGGATCGTAATCTGGGCGCTTTAGCCGGATATACCACGATACCCGCGGAAGAGGAGGATAGGTCGAAGGCACATGGTTTCCATTATCAATGGGGTAGAAAGGACCCTTTCCCCAGTAGTTATACTACAAAGTACGTGTCCAAAATAGAGCGTATAGATTTGACTAAACCCGTGAAAAATATATTGAATTTATATAGGCCGGATGGTGTTACTTATTATTCACGTAAGATAGTACCTTCTGCCACGACTTTTAGGGAAGCCTATAAAGACCCGTCATCTATTTATAAGCCAAGTGGCAATAACGCTGATAATCTTTCCTGGATCACGAATCTAAATGATGTAAAACAAGCTTGGGGTGGTAGTGCGGTGAAGACCGTTCACGACCCATGCCGGCCGGCTGGCGGGTGACAAAAGTGGAGAACTATTATCCCTTATTCAATGATGTCAACCATAGCGCTACAGGTCCTAGCCTGTATTTGATGAATATGCAAAACAATGGCGAAAAGACAGATGGGGGTATCGTTGTCTATTTTGATAAAGAGCAGAGGAGGACGACCTATATCCGATATACCGGTTATTGGTATTTAAGCGATCAGTATCTTGGGATTGGTGAGAACACGTTGCTTTGGTGCCGAAACGACGTTGCAAGCAAAGCTGGCGCTAAACATTTCAGAAGGGATTATAATCTGACTGCTAAATATGGAACCTTGCCCACTTCCGGACATTTACGTGAGGCCATACCTCTTCGTTGCATCCAGGAACGGGCGAATTGATACGACGAACCATAAAGGCTCCCCCCCCCCCTCGTGCCTTGCCGCAAACGCTAGGGGAAACGTTCTTTGACATGATGAGATTAATAAGGAAAAGTGATAATCGCTGTTGTCATATAAATTGTTATATTTGTATTCACAACTCAAAATAGTGATACTTATGGAAACGAGAAGAATACCGATCGGCATCAGCGATTACAAGAAAATGATAGATGAGGGCTATTATTATGTGGATAAGACCGATTTTATCCGTCAGATAATAGAAGAAGGCGCTTTGATCACGCTTCTTCCCCGTCCGCGTCGCTTCGGCAAGACGCTGAACCTTTCGATGCTGCGGTACTTCTTCGAGAAGACGGATGGTAACGTGTTCCGTCCGTTGTTCGACGGCAAGCGTATCCGGGAGTGGAAGGGTTTTGACAGGCATCAAGGTCAATACCCTGTGATCATGTTGACGTTGAAGGACTGCAAGGCGGATACGTTCGAGGACACGTTGGTCAGGATAGGCTATGAGTTGAAAAACGAGTTTACTCGCCATGCTTATTTGATCGATTCTCCCAAGATGCGGCCTAATTACTTGGATGACTTTATGGCACTTTATGAGGGCAAGGCTTCCCGGGGACGATTAGAGGGTTCCATCAGCTTGCTATCCGAACTGTTGACGCTCCATTGGGGCATGCCCCCTCTGGTATTGCTCGATGAGTATGATACTCCGATCCATGTGGCTTTCGACAAGGGCTTTTATGATCGGATGATCGTCTTCATGCGTAATTTGATGTCAATGGTTTTCAAGGATAATACGTCTATCTTCCGGGGGGTGATCACGGGTATCCTCCGTGTAAGCAAGGAGTCGATCTTTAGCGGGCTGAACAATATCGACGTGGATACCTTGCTGGATCGTCCGATGTGTACGGCGTTTGGCTTCACGCAAGTGGATGTCGACACGCTGCTCGACTCATACTCGTTGGGTGATCAGAAGTCAGAGGTCAAGCACTGGTATAACGGTTACCTGTTCGGGAATGAGGTGGTCTATAATCCATGGTCTGTATTGAACTATATAAATAAAGGTGGTGTCTTTGCCCCTTACTGGGTGAACACGGGCTCAGACGTGTTGCTTCGTCATTTGATAGCGGAGGGCCCCTCCCAAGTACGGAAGGGAATCGAGACGCTTGTCCAAGGCGGTAGTCTGTGTAGCGTGATCAACGACAAGCTGGCTTTCCCGGACTTGTTGTCTAGCGCGTCCAACATCTGGTCTTTCATGCTGTTCAGCGGCTATCTGAAAGCGTCGGACGGTACGATGACCCCGGATCACTTGATGTCGTACACCTTGGGGGTGCCGAACACGGAGGTTTCCACGGTTTTTTCTACGATCATCCGGGGCTGGATCAATGACGGCCCGGTGAAGAACGACCGCTTGGAGATGATGCTGCAGGCTTTGGACGAGAACGATATCGAGGCGTTCGAGGAGATCTTGAATGAGTTCGTTGTAAATACGCTCTCCTACTACGACACGAACGGCCGTGATCCGGAGAAGGTCTACCAAGCTTTCTTGTTGGGAATGCTGGTAAGTCACGGCTCGTATAAGGTGAGCAGCAACCGTGAGTCCGGTTTAGGCAGATATGACATCTTGATGTGCCCTGTTGACGTTAGCCGTCGTGGATACATCATGGAGTTGAAACGTCTTCGAATGAGCAGCACGGTCGAGACGACGTTGGATACGGCTTTGCAGCAAATAAAAGACAAGCGATACGCCGCCACGCTCCATGCGGCCGGTGTGCGTGATATTCTGGAGATGGCCATCACCTTCGATGGCAAGCGTGTGTGGGTGAAGACCACCGAGTAAAATAACACTCCTTATCCTTATTAATCCCGTCATGCGGTGATATAATTGTTGTCGCGTGCGTGAAGTTACACGGTACCCCCGTCGGGTATCGTGCGGTTTCGTGCGTGCCTTTCCGGACAGTAAGTCCGAAATGTTAAATGAGTAGTGATTTGTAAAGAGACAAAAAGCGAAATGAAAGAAAATGGAAAAGAGGAAGGAAAATGGAAGATATTGAGAATGAAGGGATGAGAGAAAAAAAGTTGTCTCTTTCTTACGCAGAAAGAGACAACTTTCAGAATGACGGGTAAATATCCGTTTTCGGGTGTAAAAGTAGCTCAAATTGCCGATAAAGGCAAGGAGAGTGCTTAAATCTTTTGTCAAAATTAAAAAAGACAAACAATAGCGAGCCGTCAAGCGTGACGTGCCTTGTCCTATTAACATTTCCAAGGGCTTGAAAAACAGCGGATAAAGAGCGATTTCTCTTTATTGTCTCTTTCTGCGTAAGAAAGAGACAGCGTGATTCGAGTAAAAAAATGTGAAATGTAGTAGTGAAAAAGCACGTGCAGGTATGGAGGTCATAGGAATAAAATTACAAAAAGCAGTATTGATCATGATGTCAATAGTATCAATGTCAGGAATGTCAAGTTGTGAGGATCGTCTCGATTCACCCTGCCCGTCTACAGGTGGAGGCAAGACGGTGGAGGTATCGCTCAGCGTGGGTATCGCCGACGAGGATGATGCCGCTAGGCTCACCGGAAATCCCGTCTCTTCAAAAGTATCAGGAATGACAAGTGGCTTTGGTTTTAATGTGAGTTTGGGGTCCACGGAGATTACCAAGGCGATATCTGTAGAGTTCGCCAAGCCGGATAAACTTTACGGTTTACAAATCGTACAGTATAAGTTTGGTTCGTATGATACGGCTCCGATCGGAAAAATTGATTTATCATCCAGCGACCTAGAGATTGGTTCTAGCTTTACGGGAGAACTTTCAGATAATGATGGTGATTATTGCCAATTGCTAGTGGTAGCCCGTGGAAAGAACACCGTCGGCACTTTCACGGTCGGCTCCTTGATGGGTAAGAAACTATCGGACATACAGAAAGATACTGCCTCAGTTTCCATGATCGAGGCCATAACCCCCGAGGCGTATGCGGCGAATTCTAATGTTATCAATGCCATGCCCTACGTTTTACACCTCCCAAAGGTGAGACTGGTGAATGATGGGGGAACTTACAAAATCCAAAGTCCGGATGGAGAGGACGTACGTATCCTCCTTCGTCGCTTGGCCGTCCGGCTTACACTAAGTTGGAAGAATAAATATGTGAGCAAGGGCTATAAGATGAACCAGATCCTCCTTAAATCCATCCCGTCTGTCTATAAGATAATACCCACACCGAATGAGAATGATGGTTATCCTTCCTTGATGGATCAATATCGTACGATCATGTTACCGGAATCGGCTGTAAAAGACGAGGGCAGTTATTCTTGCTGGGTCCCTGCGGTTGTAAGGGGTAAAAGTGCGAAGGCTACTTCCGATTATTACCGAACAAAGGAGAATGCCCCGAAAGGTAGCGCATACGCAACTTTCGTGACCCAAGACACCAGTGATGGCAAGAAGAAATTGAATTATCGTGTTTATCTGGGTGGCCCTTCGAGCCATGATTTCGACCTGTACGATAACACGAACTACATTTATAATGTAATGATGTCGCATACGTCTCTTCCCGTGGATGACCGCCGTGTGACGATCATAGACCCGATCCCCGCATCGGAAAACAATGGGAATTTCGTTCCCACGTCTAACTGTTTTATGGTAGCGCCGGGTGGTGCCTTCTGCTTCAATCCCTATACCTATTATGTAAACGGTTCCTCAGTTCCAAATGAGACTTTGCAAGATTGGTGCGGCGTGAGTGGCGAAACGTTGACAAAGCCGATCAAATCCGTGAAGGTCCTTTGGCAGACATTGGAAGATGGTGATTTAGGTGACCCTGTCCTCGGTGCCGTCAATACATACGCCCCTCTAACGCCGGATGATGATCATACGAATATCGTTGATTTGAAAAGAGGCGAAAGCTTGGCTGATGCCCGTATCTATTGCCGTGTGACCCCGAATACAAGTGGTGGAAATGGTGTGATAGCGGGCTATTCCGGAGAGAATGGTACTGGAGATATCCTTTGGAGCTGGCATGTCTGGGTAACGGATTATGCCCCTCCCTCCATAGGTTCGGAAACCGTATTGGAAGAGAATAGGCGGAAATTGGTATATAAACAAGGAAGTAATACCCGATTGCCTATGATGGATCGTAATCTGGGAGCGGTAGCGGGCTATGACACAGTGCCGAATAAAGAGTTGGAGCGTTCCAAAGCGAATGGTCTGATGTATCAGTGGGGCCGGAAGGACCCGTATCGTAGTAGCTATACAAATAGTGTTATACCGGATATTCCTGTAAGTGAAACCATAGAGTCTCCTATGGATGGCTTATTGAGCTGTTATCGTGGGGATGGCATTACTTTCGCCATGATATCTTTCGATTACAGTACCCGCGTGAGTTATCAAACAGCTTATCAAAAACCGGAAGTTATGTATAAACCGGGTAAGCCAGACTTATGGTCGTCAAACCGTGACAGTACTTATATCTATTCATGGGGTATGGGAGGCGATAAAGGAGCTCACGATCCCTGTCCATCCGGTTGGCGGGTCTGTGCCAAGGAAGACTTTTATCCTTTATACTCTGCTTGGGGTAGTGGGAGCTTAAATCTGGTAGGCGACAAAAATGGTGTGAACGCTGGTGGCTATTTAATCTCTTATGACGATACAAATCGTTCACGGGGATCCTATTATCGATTACCGGGTTATTGGATGGGGAACTCTTTTGGACAAATAGGTCAATTTGGATATTACTGGACAAGAGATATTAAAGGAACGGATCTTGATGGTCACGGTGGGTATCCCCTTCGTCTGAAATCGAATAAAACTGCTTGGGAAATGACTGTAGGTGGATATGAGAAGGAGGCTTTACTAATCCGTTGCATTCAGGAACGAGCGAATTGATGTGACAAACGGTAAAGGCTTCCTAACACACCTTTCCGGACAGTAAGTCCGAAATGTTAAATGAGTAGTGATTTGTAAAGAGACAAAAAGCGAAATGAAAGAAAATGGAAAAGAGGAAGGAAAATGGAAGATATTGAGAATGAAGGGATGAGAGAAAAAAAGTTGTCTCTTTCTTACGCAGAAAGAGACAACTTTCAGAATGACGGGTAAATATCCGTTTTCGGGTGTAAAAGTAGCTCAAATTGCCGATAAAGGCAAGGAGAGTGCTTAAATCTTTTGTCAAAATTAAAAAAGACAAACAATAGCGAGCCGTCAAGCGTGACGTGCCTTGTCCTATTAACATTTCCAAGGGCTTGAAAAACAGCGGATAAAGAGCGATTTCTCTTTATTGTCTCTTTCTGCGTAAGAAAGAGACAGCGTGATTCGAGTAAAAAAATGTGAAATGTAGTAGTGAAAAAGCACGTGCAGGTATGGAGGTCATAGGAATAAAATTACAAAAAGCAGTATTGATCATGATGTCAATAGTATCAATGTCAGGAGTGTCAAGTTGTGAGGATCGTCTCGATTCACCCCGCCCGTCTACGGGTGGAGGCAAGGCGGTAGAGGTATCCTTATGCGTGGGGCTCGCCGATGAGGAAGACGCGGTTGGTGGGACCAAAACGATCACGGTTCCGGATGATCCGTTGGCTACTGCCAGACCAGATAAGTTATATGGCTTGGAAGTTTGGCAATATGACCGGAGTGGTAGCTTTGTGGCGGGAAAAGGAGCAAGTCTTGGGGATGTGGCTATCGGTTCTTCTTTCAGTGTAACCTTAACAGCCATGGACGATTGCCAATTATTGATCATAGCACGTGGTTATGGTAGTTCTAATTATACGGTTGGCTCCTTAAAGGATAAAAGTCTTTCCTCCGTTCAAGGTACGACAGCGCCTGCCTCCACGATTGAAGGAATAACAACGGAAGGCGGCGTGAACGCGATGCCCTATATTCTTCATTTACCTTATGTGAACGTAACGGAAGATGGCCGGATTGAGAGTCCCGAGGGCTCGGATATTCGTATCCTCTTGCGCCGCTTGGCTACCCGGCTTACGGTGGCATGGGAGAATCTACCCGATAATACCGGTTACGATTTGAGACAGGTCATGCTTCAAAGTATTCCCGTAGAGTATAAATTATTACCGGACAATAAGGACTCATACCCATCCCCATTAGACCAGTATAGGACGATACAGGTATCAAATGTGACAAACAAGGGCCAATACACCTGTTGGGCCCCGGCGGTGGTACGTGAGGAGAGTGCGAACGCTACCTCCGACTATTACCGTACGAAAGCGAACGCCCCCAAAGGAAGCGCCTATGCGACTTTTATCTCCCAGCATAAGACCGATAATAAAAAGAAACTGAACTATCGGGTCTATTTGGGGGGTAACTCCAGTAAGGATTTTAGTTTACGTGATAATACGAACTATATATATAAGGTAACGATGGATCATACATCACTTCCGGTAGACGATAAACGTATCACGATAATCGACCCAATCTTGGCATCAGAGAATAACAACAACCTAGTCCCGACGGCGAACTGCTTCATGGTTGTCCCGGGTGGTGCCTTCTGCTTCAATCCCTATACCTATTATGTTAATGGCGTTTCTAAGGATAATACGCTATTACGAGGTTGGTGCGGTCTTTCCGGTTCTACGCTCTCTTCCCCGATAAAGTCCGTGAAAGTATTGTGGCAGACCTTGGAGGATGGTGACTTGGGAGACCCAGTTTTAGGTGTCGTGACTAAATATGCCCCGCAAACCACGGAAGACGACCATACGAATATCGTGGAACTAAAGAATGGTGAAAGTTTGACTGACGCCCGTATCTATTGTCGTGTCGCCACGAATACGGTGGGAGGTAGCGGTATGATAGCCGCTTACGATGGTGATAACGGGACGGGCAATATCCTTTGGAGCTGGCATATCTGGGTAACGGATTATAGTCCTTCTGCTACGGCGAACGAATCCGTGGATGATGAGAATAAGCGAGTCCAGAAATACACTTATGGAAATAAAACACAATATCCTATGATGGATAGAAATTTAGGTGCGATGGCTGGTTATACGATCGCTCCTTCTGACAAATTGGAGCGTTCTAAGACAAATGGTTTTCATTATCAATGGGGGAGGAAGGACCCGTTTCCGAGTACCTATTCCTCAAAATCTCCGACATCTATCAAAGTCAATAGTGATAAACTTACTCCGGGTATGTTGAATCTATATCAGCCGGATGGTGTCTCTTACTTTATCAGAAAGTCTGTATCAGCTCAATATAAAATTCGGGCAGCTTTTCAAAACCCGACTGTAACAGCTAGCGCAGCTGCTGATAGCTGGTGCAGTGAAAGCTCTGATGTATTGTGGAACAGCTCTGAAGGTAATAAGACGGAATACGATCCATGTCCGGCAGGATGGCGTGTGGCTAGTAAGGTTAATTACCAGTCTTTTTTTACCAGTCAATCCTATACGGAATCAGAGAATATCGAGACAATGAATTTGGCTAACTCGAGTTTGGAAGGAGATGGAGGCGCTGTCTTTTATTTCGAGAATCAAGCCTCTGGTCGTAGCACTTATATTCGTTTTACAGGATATCAGCAATATGCGAATTCTTTCGATTTCATCGGAGGAATGGGTAATTTATGGTGTAGAGAGGCTAAGGGAGGGGGTGATAATGGGAGGCATGGATATGCGCTGTCTTTTATTTTACCCAATAAAGTAAGTTATGCTATGTCTGGCAAGCGTAATATCTCGGGTGCCTGGGCTACTCGTGACGCGCATCCGCTCCGATGTATTCAAGATCGATAAGATCATAAGGCTTCCCCTCGTGCCTTGCCGCAAACGCTGGGGGAAACGTTCTTTGACATGATGAGATTAATAAGGAAAAGTGATAATCGCTGTTGTCATATAAATTGTTATATTTGTATTCACAACTCAAAATAGTGATACTTATGGAAACGAGAAGAATACCGATCGGCATCAGCGATTACAAGAAAATGATAGATGAGGGCTATTATTATGTGGATAAGACCGATTTTATCCGTCAGATAATAGAAGAAGGCGCTTTGATCACGCTTCTTCCCCGTCCGCGTCGCTTCGGCAAGACGCTGAACCTTTCGATGCTGCGGTACTTCTTCGAGAAGACGGATGGTAACGTGTTCCGTCCGTTGTTCGACGGCAAGCGTATCCGGGAGTGGAAGGGTTTTGACAGGCATCAAGGTCAATACCCTGTGATCATGTTGACGTTGAAGGACTGCAAGGCGGATACGTTCGAGGACACGTTGGTCAGGATAGGCTATGAGTTGAAAAACGAGTTTACTCGCCATGCTTATTTGATCGATTCTCCCAAGATGCGGCCTAATTACTTGGATGACTTTATGGCACTTTATGAGGGCAAGGCTTCCCGGGGACGATTAGAGGGTTCCATCAGCTTGCTATCCGAACTGTTGACGCTCCATTGGGGCATGCCCCCTCTGGTATTGCTCGATGAGTATGATACTCCGATCCATGTGGCTTTCGACAAGGGCTTTTATGATCGGATGATCGTCTTCATGCGTAATTTGATGTCAATGGTTTTCAAGGATAATACGTCTATCTTCCGGGGGGTGATCACGGGTATCCTCCGTGTAAGCAAGGAGTCGATCTTTAGCGGGCTGAACAATATCGACGTGGATACCTTGCTGGATCGTCCGATGTGTACGGCGTTTGGCTTCACGCAAGTGGATGTCGACACGCTGCTCGACTCATACTCGTTGGGTGATCAGAAGTCAGAGGTCAAGCACTGGTATAACGGTTACCTGTTCGGGAATGAGGTGGTCTATAATCCATGGTCTGTATTGAACTATATAAATAAAGGTGGTGTCTTTGCCCCTTACTGGGTGAACACGGGCTCAGACGTGTTGCTTCGTCATTTGATAGCGGAGGGCCCCTCCCAAGTACGGAAGGGAATCGAGACGCTTGTCCAAGGCGGTAGTCTGTGTAGCGTGATCAACGACAAGCTGGCTTTCCCGGACTTGTTGTCTAGCGCGTCCAACATCTGGTCTTTCATGCTGTTCAGCGGCTATCTGAAAGCGTCGGACGGTACGATGACCCCGGATCACTTGATGTCGTACACCTTGGGGGTGCCGAACACGGAGGTTTCCACGGTTTTTTCTACGATCATCCGGGGCTGGATCAACGACGGCCCCGTGAAGAACGACCGCTTGGAGATGATGCTGCAGGCTTTGGACGAGAACGAGATGAATATCTTCCAGCGGCTATTGAATGACTTCGTCGTGAATACGCTCTCCTATTACGACACGAACGGCCGTGAGCCGGAAAAGGTCTATCAGGCGTTCTTGTTGGGAATGCTGGTAAGTCACGGTGCGTACGAGGTGAGCAGTAACCGTGAGTCGGGTTTGGGCCGTTACGACATCCTTCTTCGTCCCCGTGACCTTGGTGGCAGGGGTTTTATCATGGAGTTGAAAGTGTACGACCCTATGTTTGACGAGTCTGTGGACAAGGTGCTTGATTCCGCCTTGGCGCAGATCGAGAAGAAGCAATACGCCGCTACGCTCCATGCGGCTGGGGTGCGAGACATCCTCAAAATGGCGATCACGTTCGATGGCAAACGTGTGTGGGTGAAGACCTCCGAATAAAATAACAATTCTTATCCTTATTAATCCCGTTATGCGATGATATGATTGTTGTCGCATGCGTGAAGTTACACGGTACCCCCGTCGGGTATCGTGCGGTTTCGTGCGTGCCTTTCCGGACAGTAAGTCCGAAATGTTAAATGAGTAGTGATTTGTAAAGAGACAAAAAGCGAAATGAAAGAAAATGGAAAAGAGGAAGGAAAATGGAAGATATTGAGAATGAAGGGATGAGAGAAAAAAAGTTGTCTCTTTCTTACGCAGAAAGAGACAACTTTCAGAATGACGGGTAAATATCCGTTTTCGGGTGTAAAAGTAGCTCAAATTGCCGATAAAGGCAAGGAGAGTGCTTAAATCTTTTGTCAAAATTAAAAAAGACAAACAATAGCGAGCCGTCAAGCGTGACGTGCCTTGTCCTATTAACATTTCCAAGGGCTTGAAAAACAGCGGATAGGAGCGTTTATCCTCCTGTTGTCTCTTTCTGCGTAAGAAAGAGACAGCGTGATTCAAGTAAAAAAATGTAAAATGTAGTAGTGAAAAAGCACGTGCAGGTATGGAGGAAATAGGTGTAAAATTACAAAAAGCAGTATTGATCATGATGTCAATAGTATCGATGTTAGGAATGTCAAGTTGTGAGAATCGTCTCGATTCACCCTGCCCATCTACGGGTGAGGGCAAGGCGGTGGAGGTATCGCTCTGCGTGGGTATCGCCGACGAGGTGGATGCCGCATCGCTTGCCGGCGGCACGTCCGGTACGAAAGCGGGGGAAGGCGTTGGTTCCGGCTCCGGTCTCAATGTGCGGCTGCAATCCTCTGCCAAGACCAAGGCTGCCGTAGAAGACCCGTTGGCCACCGCCAAGCCGGATAAGCTTTACGGCTTGGAGATCTGGCAATACGATGCGGGCGGTAATTTTAAAACCGGCAAAGGAGTGAGTTATACGAGCGCCGTTGAGATTGGTTCCTCCTTCACGGTCACGCTGGAGGCTTTGGACAATTGCCAGCTGGTGATAATCGCCCGGGGATATAACGGTTCCGCCTACACGGTGGGTTCCCTTAGCGGGAAAAGCCTTTCCGCCGTGCAAAGCACGACAGCCACGGCATCCATGATCGAGGGGATCAAGAATGAGGGGGATATAAAGGCCATGCCCTATATCCTTCACCTGCCTAAGGTGAACGTAACCTCGGCAGGCGAGATCCAAAGCCCTGACGGTACGGATGTCCGCATCCTCCTGCGCCGCTTGGCTACCCGCCTGACGCTGTCTTGGAAAAACGAATCGGAGAAAACCGGCTATACTCTAGAGCAAGTCCTGCTGCAATCCATCCCCGTAGACTACAGGTTGTTGAAACCCGTCAATGACGATACCTACCCGTCCCTGTTGGATCAATATACCACCATACAGGTGGCAAGCGTCTCGGACGAGGGAAGCTATACCTGCTGGATTCCCTCCGTCGTACGCGGGGAGAGCGCCTACGCCTCCTCCGCTTATTACCGCACGAAGGCGAACGCCCCGAAGGGCAGCGCCTACGCTACCTTCATCTCCCGCCACAAGAGCGACGGCGGCAACGAAACGGATAGCCGGAAGAAACTGAACTACCGCGTCTATCTGGGTGGCAGCACCAGCAAGGAGTTCGACTTATACGATAACACGAACTATATATATAATGTGGAGATGTCGCACAATACGCTTCCAGTTGACGACCGTCGCATAACCATCATCGACCCAATCCCTGCCTCGCAGAACAACAACAACATAGTCCCCACGGCGAACTGCTTTATGGTAAAACCGGGTGGAGCGTTCTGCTTCAACCCATACAACTACACCATAAAGGGAGTAGCCGGAGGCAATACGATATTGCGAGACTGGTGCGGCCTTTCAGGCACTACCTTCTCCACTCCGATAAAATCCGTGAAAGTATTGTGGCAGACGCTGGAGGATGGCGACTTGGGCGACCCCGCACTGGGAGTCGTTAACAAATACGCCCCGCAGGTACCGGCCGAAGATGACCACACGAACATAGTGGAGCTAAAGAACGGCGACAGCCTCACGGATGCCCGTATCTACTGCCGTGTCGCTCCGAACACCACGGGAGGCAGTGGCCTTATCGCCGCCTACGATGGCGAGAACGGAACGGGCAATATTCTTTGGAGCTGGCATGTGTGGGTAACGGATTATAGTCCCTCGGCGACAACCGACGCTACCATTCTCTCGCCGGACAACCAGCGCATCTTGAAATTGCAGAACGGGGCGACCTCATATAAGCCCATCATGGATCGTTGCCTAGGCGCCTACGATGGCTATGTGTCCGTCCCCTCCGATATCCTCGATATGTCGCGTGCCAACGGTTTTCATTACCAGAGGGCACGTAAAGACCCTTTCCCCGGAAGCTATACGGCGGAAAAAATAGCGAATCAATATAAATTCACCATCAATGCCGCCCTACCTCCCAAGCATTGCCTGAACAGGTATAAGGCGGACGGAATCACATGGGTGATGCCGACAGGTCTTAATTTCAGCTCGGTTCATCATGCCTATCAGCATCCCGAGGCTTTTGGGCAGCCCCAAAATCAAGAATGGTCATCCAATCCCAGTTCGGATGCGAACGGCAGGCCCACTTGGAGTGACAGCAAAACCGTGCATGATCCATGTCCTGCCGGTTGGCGGGTTCCGACACAGAATGAACTTCAAGTACTAATAAGCCGTAATTCCTCTGACTGGAATACGATACTATCTAATTCTGAAAAAAATGGTGGAGTCCTTTTGAAATACGATAATACGGCAAACGGCACGTACCTGCGATTCTCCGGTTATCCGGCGGATTTGACTACATTAAATAATGTGGGATACACGACTTTCTTGGCTATTACAGCCTCCAATGTCAGAGCGAGTAACGTATTTATCGCCAGTCGTAGCGGTGGGATCGTAGAAGGGGGAGGAGGACTTAAGTTCGCCGGCAAAGATAACCGTGATGCCCAAAACATCCGCTGTATCCAAGAATAAGATCATGACATAACATCTAATTAAACGGATTACTAACAATTAAAAACAAACCAATCATGGCAAACGAGTATTACTGGAAAGTATGGCTTCGGCCGAATTTGTTAACCAAGGATGACGACAACGACTACGTAGCGGAGGTATTGACACAAAAAGACACCCTGCACAACGAGAATATAGCCAACGCCATCATCAAGGAAGGCTCCGAGATCAAGTATGACACCTTGCTGTCCATTATCAAGCAACGCGACCGCATCGTGCGGGAGCACCTCATGATGGGCTACAGCCTACTCACCGAGGTGTGCCAGTACACGCCCCGTATCACGGGCCCTTGGGGAGGCGAGACGGCGAAGTTCGATCCCGCTATCCATAAGCTGACGCTCGATATCGTGCCCTCCGCCGAGATGCGTGACGCGTTGAGCAAGGTGGGCGTCGAGGTTCTAGGAGCCAAGTCCGAGGTGGGGCGCATCGGCATGGTGACCGATACCTTCACGGGATTGTCCAACGGCTCTATCACCCCGAACGAGGACATACTGATCGAGGGCGACCGTATCCGTATTAACGGGGCGGACAGCTCGGTAGGTATCTTTTTCGTGTCGGAAGACGGCGAGAAGGTTACGCCCGTGACCCGCCGCCTCACGCAAAACGACCCCAGCCGTATCATCGCCCGCGTACCGGCCTTGACCGACGGCAAGTACAAGCTACGCATCGTGACGCAGTTCTCGAAAGGCGTCACCTTGCTCAAGTCTCCCCGCACGATCGAGTACAAGCTGCCGCTCACCGTGGGTGCCGGGGGAGGCGACTCCGAGAGCCCGGATGAGATTTGATCCGGGGGAGGCATCATCCCTAGCACAGGGGAGACATCATCCCTAACACTAGGGAGGCATTGTCCCTAACGCTGGGGAGGCATCATCCCTAACGCTAGGGAGACACCCTCCCCGACGGCAGGGAACCGGCCCGTACAGAGGGAAAGGAAAAACTATAGATAAACTAGTATATGAGATTAAGACATTTATCGGAAAAAACAGCTTTTTTATTACTCGGCTTCCTCGTCTTGGGAGCTTGCGGTAAGGACGATCCGGAACCACCCGTTCCCGGTTCCGGCGAGGGATTGTTGCGGGTATCCGTGCGACATACGGGCGATACTCCCTTGGCCGTTTTCGCTTATAAGGCGGATGGTTCCCGCGTGGCGGGGAAGGAAGAGCCCGCCGGAACGCCGTCTACGTGGTCGTGGAGCGAGCGGCTCGTGGTGGGGGAGTACGCCCTGCTGGTCGCCGGCGCCGACCCCGCCGAGGTCCGGTTGGGCGATACGGAGAATCTGGGGAAAGCCTATGCCGCCGCCCTTCCCTCGGGAAGCGACAGCCTGCTGGTATCGCTGGATAGCCCTCTTTACGTGGAGAGCGTGACGGGGATTAAGGTGACCGATGGCGATGAGACCGCGATCTCATCGACCCCCAAGGATATCCGCCGGATCTTGCGCCTTACCATCGACGCGGGGAAAGGCTTCGGCGGGGCGAAGGTGGAGGGCCGTTTGGACGGGATAGCCTCGTCGGTGCGCCTGTCCGACCGGATAGCGACAGGAGTGGGTGTGCTCGACCTTGATTTCCGTGCCTCGGCTGCGGGCGTGGCGGGCGTTTACCAAGCCGTGGCGGGTATCTTGGGTACGGTGACGCTGGACGGCTCGGACCGGAGCAACGTCTGCACGCTCTCGTTCGAGACCGCCGGCGGCGAGCGTTTCAGCTACAAGGAGAACCTGACCGCGAGCCTGCATGAGGCCATGTCCTCGGGCCGTGATACGCTGGATCTCTCCTTGAAGGTAAGCCCCGCCGTCCCGATCCGCCTTTACACCGGCATCCAGACCCGTGCCGCCGTGGACGTTTTCGACTCCACGCCCGTATCCATCGCCGTAGGCACTTCCGCCGGCGATTACACGGAGCATTGGACGGGGACGGCCACGGAGGGCGATATCTTCTTAGACCCGGAGCGCTACTATCCCACGGACGGCTCCGCGCTTTTCATCCGTAGCTATCACCCCGCCGCCCCTCACGTGAACGGCGAGGTACGGTACGAGCTGACGGGGCAGGAAGACTTGATGCTGACCGATGAGCGGAGTGGCTCCCTGTCCCGCCGTTTCGACGCTACGGAAACGCCCTTGATCCATAAGCACCTGCTGACGCAACTCAGCTTCCGCCTACGTGTCAAGGGAGCGCCGGACGGGTATAGCGTACATGCCGTCAAGCTGAACGGGCTAGCCTCGGTAGCTAAGGTGTCCTTGTCGGATGGAGAGGTGGTCCCGGTCGGGGAGACCAGCTCGGTGATCATTTATTCTTCCGATGACGGGAATGGTATCCCCGTGGTGGATGGCGTAGTGACGCTCCCCGGATTCGTGCTGGTGCAGCCCAAGGCCTCCTTGACGCTTGACATGACGCTCGCGCCGGAAGGTGATCCGGCCTCCGGGCAGGATTTCAAGGATCTCCCCGTCTCGTTCGGCGGCGAGGGCAACGAGAGTGGAGGGGCTTACGATATCGAGATCTCGCTTGAGATACCCGTTGATCCAGAGGAACCGGACGATCCCGATACTCCCGAGGAACCCAAGGAGCCGGATCCCTTCGAGGAGTACCAAGTAAAGATAACGGCAACCGTCACCCCGTGGAAACCGGGCAATGGCGGCAACGCCGATTTATAGATAAGATTATTTAATTCATATTTTTTATTAATACTTTAAAATTACAAGACAAATGAAAAAGATTTTGACAATGGCGGCTGTGGCCCTGTTAGCGGCAAGCTGCTCGAACGACAAGGATGTGATCACTCCCGATTTGGGTACGGCGAACGCTCCGGTAGCGATCAAATTGACACAAAGCGTGGAAGGTATCACGACTAAAGCCCCGATCACGAGCGGATCGCAGGTGGAAGGTATCGTGGTGATGGTGGACGTGACTTCCGGACACGAGCATGATTGGGGTAGCTTTAATCCGGTTTACAAGAATGAGATCGATGGAGCTACAAAGGAATTGAAAACTCGTGCCAACGTAGCCGGCGCTGTATTTACGGCTGGGACAGAGACGGATATTACCTTGACTCCCACCTTGTATTATGATAATGCGCAGGCGAGTCCTAAAAACTCCCATATTACGGCGGTCGTTCCTTCCGGAACAATCGAGTCCTCAAAAGTGGTTTTCGGCAAGGTGGACGGCTTGCAGGATGTCATGACGATCGGTGCGGATCAAGATGCCGGAACTGCAGCGTCACCAAATCAGAATGGATGTAAGTTGACGTTTTCACACAAGACCACCCAATTGGTTTTCGCCGCTAGTTACACTAGTGTGGCTGATAACAAAGGAGAATGGGCCGGAAAGGACGTATCCATCAAGAGCATCAAGGTTTTGGGCACGCAATTGCCCCAATCCGTGAACCTGACAAATGGTGACGTGAATTGGGCTACTGCCTCCGATTTCTCTGTTCCCAATATCACGACAACCACCCTTTCCACGACAGCTTCTACGATTAGCCCGGCGGTAATGGTCGCTCCGTCTAATGATATCAAGCTGAACGTAACGATCAACGTAGGCGGTACGGATCGTACCTTCTTGAATGTCCCGGTGATGGACTCAAAGAATGCAGGTGAAAAGTTGAATGCCCAAGAAGGCTATGCCCATACGGTTACGTTGAACATTACCGAGCCAGATAAACCTACAGGAGAAAATGTGAAGGCACTGGAAGTGAAAGCCACTGTCAACGAATGGAAACAGGGTAACGGCGGAACCGTTGACTTGAAATAATCCTAAATATCCCTCAACCATCATGAGACAACTCTCTACATACATATTGTCGATGATAGTCATGGGATCGTTGGCCGCTTGCTCGGACAATGGTGAGGCGGGAGGTGAGATACCTTCCGCCGATCCTCCGATCGAGCTTCGGGCGACGTACCCGGACACGTCCATAAGCACGAAAGCGGAAGTGGGAGAGGCAGAGGCGTTCAAGACTACCCTCTTTTGCGTGACCCGTCTCGACGCCATCACAGGTGTTCCCGACTATACGAGTCTTGCCGATCGTTTCTCCACCCCCGTATCCGACGTGACCACGAGTTGGGCCGACGCCGTATTCTACGAGGAATGGGTAGAGCGGACGGCTGATGTGGCGGTAGGCGGGAGTATCTCATGGGATGCCTCTCGTAAGCACCATTATCCCCGCATGGGAGCGAACGTGTATCTGGTCGGCGTATCTCCCGTGGCGGGCGATAACTCGTACGATGCCGCCGAGGGTACCGTAAGCTATACCCTTGACGGGCATATGGACTTGATGTACGCCGGTCCCTTGGCGGGTAATAAGTGGGATGGTAACCGGTTTACGGGCAATACCGTCGCCGGGGTCGAGGCGAATCGCTCATTGAATTACGCCCACCTGCTTACCCAGCTGGTATTCAAGGCAAAGAAGCATGATGCCGGAGGACTGGAGGTGAAGGTGAACAAGATTATCGTGAAAAGCATACCTACGGCGGTAAATGTTCCGCTGGCTACGGGCGAGGCTGTCTTCTCCGGTTCCTCAGAAGTGATCCTTGAGCCTGCCGGCAACGCCACGGTAGGGGCATCAAATGTCGGTCCCATCGATCTGGGCTGCTTGTATCTGCCGCCTACACCCGATCCGGGCAATGTGAAAATAACGGTCGAGACTTCGATCGGTACCTTTACCGACGTATCCGTGAAGATGGGTGATGAAATATCTGAGGATAATTTCAAGCCCGGTTTCTCTCACGTGATCACGTTGGATATCTACGATGCCTCTTTAGGTATCTCCTCCGTGGAGGTAGCCGAATGGACTCCCTCGTATGTCGATGGCAACCTAGACTTGATCCACTGACTGACTAAACGAATTGAACAATTAATAGAACGAATCAAAAAAAGTAATCATGAGAAAACTGATAAACTATAAACTACTCTTTCTTTCTCCCTTCTTCTTGGCTGCCTGTAGCAACGAGGACAATATCCCCTCCATCCTCCCTTCCAACCAGCCGGATGCCGTAGAGCTGGGAATTACGGCGGGGGTGACGCTTACGAAAAGCGTGATAAATTCGGGTACCCAAGCTGACGCTAGCAAAGATGATGTCATGAAAAGCGTAGCGGTGTACGCACGCTTAAAGGGGACAGTCGTATCGGGTGAAGATCCTTATACGAATGCGAAAAGCAATAATTACGCATTATATACTTATTCGACAACAGGAACCGCAGGCTGGAAAAGTGGAGAGAATAAGAAAATATATCTGACCTCCGAAGTGGCAAAGATATACGCTTATTATCCGGCTTATCAGCCCGGAACAAATCAAGAGTTAGCCACAACCACAGCTCTAGTATTATCTGATAATACCGCTACGGATAACTCCACAATCCCAGTAACGGTCTTTGCTGGAACGACTGATGATGCGCATAGGGATTATCCCTCAACATTAATAGACAACTCTGAAACGACAAATACCAATAAGGCAAAGATTAATTCAGCGAAAGGTGAAATCGATTATATGTGGGCGGACCAAGGTAGCTCTGAGACGAATTGGATAACTGCCAGTAACACGAAAAAGGAAACCTCTATAGATGCCTCTGTTGATCTAACCATGAAGCATGCCTTGACTTTGGTTAGTTTCCGCATTTACAATGATGGAACTTATAAGAATAAAGGTGTGCTATCGAAGATACAGTTGAAGGATGTACCTAATCAAAAGGTAAGCGGTAATAGCAATCCTCTTGCTACGATGAATATTGATAAGGGAACCTTGGCTAATAATAGTTCCTTGACAACGGGATCTTATATCCGTGAGTTTGCTACTGGCGCTACTTATACCTTGAAAAAGAAAGGAGACTCTGGTTTATCAGACGATAATGCAGCTAAAGGGGCTTCATACCGATTCAGCATCTTGGCTTTGCCGATAACTAACCAAGCCCTAAATAATACCAAAGCCATCTTTACGATTGATGGAGCGGATTATGAGGTAGCGTTAGCTGATAATGCGACAGGAGTTACTTGGGAGCAGGGGAAAGAAAACATCTATACCGTAAAACTTAGCGGTAAGGAATTATCCATAGGCACCGTAACCGTAGCCGCTTGGGGCACCGTAACCGGCAATGATGATTTGAAAGTTAATTAACTTACAGTCTAGGGTTGTAGAGACGGGGCACGCCCCGTCTCTACAACAAAACACGAAACACGAAATACAAAACACGAAATCTGTGTAGTAACAATCAGACCGGGTGGTAATAATAAAACCGGGTGGCAAATAAACGAACAATATAAACAACGATAAATATGAAACCGTATAGATACCTATTATTAACAACAGTATCGCTTTCCCTTTTCGCCTGCGGCGGCGAGGATGGCGAAGACCCCATCGTACCCCCGGTTGATCCGGATACCCCTGTCGCCCTGTCCCCGCAGATCGCCAGCGTAGCCCTCACCAAGGCCACTGCCACATCCAGCGATATAGCGGCTATCGGCCTATACGCCGTAAATAACGTGGCAAGTGAAAACCATTACGGCATATTCCCCCAAGGTACATACGGCCAATACACCCTCCAAGAGGGTTCCTTAAAACCCGCTACGATAAACGGTAAGGACCAAACGATCTGGCTAAGCACCCAGCAAGCCATAGTCTACTCTTGCTATCCAGTCACGAATGCCACCACGATAACCGCGGCCGGAAATGCCTCTTCCCCGGTCTATACCATCCCGGTACGGGCTAATGCCATAGTCTATTCGAATACGGTAACGAATGCCTCCTCCTTGGATTTCACAGTTCCCGGTAACGATTATATGTATGGTGTAGCCTTTAACACTTCCACGAATACCTTTGATACCACTCAACCCATAGCCGATAACGGCCACAGAGCCTCCGATTCAAAAGGCGAGAAGATAAACCTCGGCCTTAAGCATGCCTTTTGCTTGGTAAGCCTAAAGTTCAAGAAACACACGGACTACGTCGGTCCTTGCAACCTGACAAAAATAACCTATAGTCGCCCCATCCCGACACTACAAACGAATGGTACCACCACCATGAGCCTAAAGGACGGAGCCCTCGACAACCTAACCGGAGCGAAGGCGGGTACACCGGTAAAGTACGAGTACACGGTAAATGACGGCGTAACCGTTGCCGCTACCACAGACGGAATCGAGTTCATCAATTACGGCGTACCATTCCCCTCCGGCACTGCAAATGTTACCGCTGCTACCTTGACCGTCGTAGTAGATGGCAAGGAAATGAAACTAGACACCATTACCGACGGTGGCGAATGGTCCGCCGGAAATAAATATACATACACCATCTCCATCCACGGTACCGGCCTTAAGCTGGACGGCTTCAATGTGGTAGGGTGGACGAATGAATCATCCGACAATACAAGTACGACTATCTAAAAAAACTATACGACCTATGATACAGGATATTTACAAAAATGCACGTCCGCTACACCTCGGTGTAGGCCTGTTGGCGATGCTGGCGCTCTTATCCGGCTGCTCCTCCGATGACTCCTTGCCGGAAGACACGACAGGGGCATTCTTACAACCCGTATTCCACGTGAGCGGTGTCGAGACCCGCTCCATCATAAGCGGAACCTCCACGACGGAGGGTGAGGGAAGGATTAACGCGGTAAAACTTTTCGTTACTAAAGCAGAGGACGGCTATACTCCCTATGGCGGGGTTGGTACGGCGGGAAATGCTGGTCTTTCCACCTTTACCTATCAGTCGGTAGGTAGCGGCGGAAACGATTGGGTAGGCGATCCCACTGTGAATTTATCGAGTGTAAAGGCCCGGATCTATGCCTATAGCCCGGCGAACGCCATCTTGACAAAATCAACGATTACCACGACGCATACTATAGCGACCACCCTTCCCGTTCACCAGAATTTCTATGGCGGCAAGGGATGGGATTCTGACGCTACCGATTATATGTACGGTTCCGCCAGCAACACGGTAGGAGAGGCTACCGCTATTACGGCCAGTAATACCACGCCGTCCGGCGGTTCCCCCTCAAGCGATACTTATCAGCCGGAAATCTACCTGCAACATGCGCTGGCCCGCCTTTCCTTCACGATGCAATCCGCCACGGGACGTTCCGTGAATACGACCTATGATTACGTGAAGAAGATAACGTTGAAAGCATCCTCCAATGCGTTCATTACCGGCACGGGAACGATGCAGATCGCGGATGGAGCGCTTGGTGGAGGAACAAAGGTAGCCGAACTCACTTTTACCCCTAAAAACGATGCGTCGAGTAATACCACCGCCATACTTTGCGGTGCCGCGGGTGTTCCGGTGGAGGTAGGTTATGGGCTGGTGGCTCCTTTGGCATCGGTTGATATGACCCTTACGGTAGTGGTCGGCAAGCGGGATGACACTACGGATGACCGGACGTTATCCGCCAACCTAAGTCAGATCACTTGGAAAAGAGGACATACCCACAAAATACAAATAACCTTATCCAACCGGGCGATTACAGTGAACGCCGATATCCGCCCTTGGACAGGGAGCGGTTCAGCGGGAACGGGAGACGTTAAGCCCGGCGGCTATTAATTACGGCATAAAAAGAAAAATATGAATATGAATTACATGAACCTCAGTTTAGCATGGATGGGAGCCTTAAACATGGCGCTGGCTCTCTCCGGTTGCACGAACGGGATAGAGACGGGGCTTTCCGCTCCGGAGGGAATCCCGGTGACGGTATTTGCCGAGATCAGCCCTGTTACCAAAAGCGGCGAGGCGATTAGCTCGGATAATGGTTTCGATAGGACATCCTTCCTTTCCGGCGATCAGATAAAGGTGACAAGGACAAAAAAGGCAAGTGGGACGGCGGCTTCCCAATCGACCAGCTATCGGTATGACGGAACTTCCGCATGGACCGTGGTGGGAACCTCGCCTGTGACCTTGGAGCCTGCCGTTACGTATTCGGCGCAGTTTCCGGCGGATTACTCGGCCATCAACCAGTTTCAAACCACGAGCGCTGCTTATCTGGCCAGTAACCTGCTGAAAACGGGTGATGCCACATCCAGCGACGGTACGCTGGACTTTACGTCGACCGGCAAGCCATTTACGCACGTCAATTCGAAGTTGACCTTGAAGTTTACCGTGAAGCGTGAGACCTCTATCGCCAATGATGCCGTTACGGTAGCGGCGGCGGGGATACGTACGGCTGTATCTACGAACCAGACGATCACGCTATATCGGCCTTACCCGGTCGATGCATCCCGGAAATATGAATGGTGTGGTATCCTAAGGGCTGTAGGTGGTAGTGCGGGAACCCCTGCTACGGATCTAACGGTCTCTCTCACTTGCGATGGTGTTACCTACAAGGCTACCTTAACGGGTTGTGCCTTGCGGACCGGTTACCACTATACATATAATTTGACCTTGCATAACGACATGCTGATCCCGGAAAGTTGTACCATCGGCAAATGGACGGATGAGATCATGGCTGGAGGAAATTTAACTTAACAACTATATAGCATTATGATACATTATACTATGAATATACGACAAACCATGCTCCACCTGTCCGGAGGCTTATTGCTATTGCTCGCCCCCGCCTGTACCTCAGAGGTGGATCTGGAAGGTGGACAGCCCTTGGAGGTGACGGCGGAGATCGTTTCTTCTCTGTCTACCCGTGCGGTCGACGCTACGAACTATGATAAGAGTAGCTTTAGTACGGACGATGAGATACAGATTAATGGTGGGAGCCAGACCGTGACTTACCGAAAGGATGCCACGAACGGGTGGATTCCGAAAACGGCGGGAAGCTCGTTGACGGTTTCCGGATCATCTACGGCTTTTTCATTCTCGGCCTCATATCCGGCAGCTTTCACCGCTATTCTGCAAGACCAGAAATCATATCAGAATTTCTGGCAAAGTAATAAACTGGAGGCGAAAGGCGGCTCTAACGTTACCTTGAGTAGCAATAAGGTAAACTTTACCTTCATGCCGGTAGCGGCGAAGATCACGATCTCAATTAATTATGCCTCATCAGGGGGGACTACTACAAAATATAAGTATGTGACGGCTACCTTGGCAGGCAATGGCATCCGGACTGGTGCCTCTTCTTCTGAAACGATCGAGATGTTGCATACAGGGGATAATGCCGCAGCTAGCGATAAGCATACTTTCGTCTGTATCTTAAGACCGGGAGCGAATATGAGTTTCAAGCTAAGCGTTTCCCGTACGCTTGACGGTGCTTCAGGTCCAGAGGCTACACAACAAACATTTACTCAGCCGGCATACACATTTGGGGCTAGTAAGAACTATGTATATAACTTCACGTCATCCGATGAATTGATATTGACTTCTGTGGAAGTAATGGGGTTTACGGAGACAACGGTTCCCGACAATCCTATTAGCGCCACTTGATCCATTTAAAATCTATAAAGAATGAAGAATATGAGAAATTTATATAATCTAGGTTGGGGATTGGCCCTCTGTTCCCTGTTGGGAGCTTGCCAGTCAGACGGGATACCGGAGGTGGAGGCAGGTTCCACCCTTGAGCTGCGATCGGTCTCTTTGGCTGACGACGCTGTTACGAAGGCTGTGACTACCTCTGTGGATAACGTGAAATTGTATTTGAAGAACTCCAGTGATACATGGGTGAATCCGGTGTATTCCAAATCCGGAGTAACATGGGGATGTGAATCCGCGCCACTGCTGGGTAGTACCGCTACGGATGTGTATGCTTATTATCCTACGGAAGAAGAAGGTAAGGCCATTAACGTAACAGCCTCCTCCGGCGTGTACTCTGTCGAGGTCACGGTCCGGGATGCGGATACATTCGATGGTAAACAGATCGATTACCTTTATGCTACGCCGGTTCAGGCTTCCAAAACCTCAAAAATAATCAGCCTTCAATTGTTCCATGCCTTGACAAAGGTGAGTTTCTATATCTATAAGTCTGCGAATGCCAGCGATGAGATCTTAACGCTGAAAAAAATAGATATACGTAGTAACACCGGACGTCTGCAAATCGGTAAGGCGGACATGCGATTGAACGGGACAGGGGAGGAACTAGGGCGTCTGAATGGCCTAGCGGGGACATCCTCGATAGAGTTGACCGGTTCGAAAATATTGGAAACCTCGTTGACGCAACCGAACATATCTTGTCTCGTAGCCCCGATGGACGCTGCCGAGCAAGTATTGTCGTTCCGTTTGACAGTGGATGTAGATGGGGTGGAACGTGAGTTTGAAACTGCCTCTATTTCTTCCGAAAGCGGGGTGAAATGGTTGGCGGGTTATCATTATGTCTATAAGATACGTATTGATAAGATGGAAGGTACATTCGAGGGCGTAACTGTATACGATTGGCAAAATAGTACGGATCAGAATACGAGTGTGGGTATTTAAATAAGAAGGGAGGAGATATGAGATATGTATTAAGTTTTGTAAGTCTATGGCTTTTGGTCACGTTGGTGGGTTGCCAAAAGGAATCTTTTTGGGAAGAAGGGGAAGGTGATAAGGTTGCCTTGGAGTTCGATCTTTATCAAGCGAACGTAACCAAGGCTGCGGCCGTTTCAGCCTTGAATGATAAAGCGTTGATTAAAGTCTATGCTTTCAAGGTGGAGACTAAGACTGAGACCGGTACTAAGACTGGGACTGGTGAGACTGGTACTCCTTCGGCGGAAGGTACTTATGTGGTGGGTGCGGATGGAAAGGTCACCGCCCAATCGGGCAAGGCCCTATTTTTGTATCGGGGTGTATATAACCTTTATTTCATTTCCTACAATGAGGAGAATGCGCCGGAATTGGGTGATGGAAATCTGGTGACCGTGCAAAATGGGCAAGATTTTATGTATACGTTCATGAACGATATAACTGTCCAGCCCCAGAAAGCGGGACAAAACACGATGTCGGTTACCTTGACGAATCCGTTCACGCGGCTTTGCTCGCAAGTAGAGGTGTCGGTAAAAGCGGCTAGTGTATCTCCTGTTACTGTAAAAGGCTTGCGTGTAAACTTTATAACGATGAAAAACTTATCTGATTCAAGAACTTATCGGCTAGGGGATAATGCATGGTATTCGGATGGAGTTGCGAATGAAAACAACGGAGTGGATTTTAGCTCTTTCAATAATTCCGTAGCTGTAGGCCTGCCTCATACCTCAGATCCACGTAAAATCGTATTGCCTTTAAGCGGGTCGGAATTACAGTTTGTAATTGATTTAACGGTAGATTATGATAAAAATGGAAATGGTGGATCTGTGCCCGGTCATTTTGTATTCAATGCTACCGCTCGTAAGACTTTCTTGCCCGGTATGTCCTATAGCTTTGAATTTACCTTGAAGTTCTTTGGGGATTTTAAAGAAACAGAACTGACATTGGGTATATTGGAATTCACGGAAATAAAAAATGTGACAGATCCCGTTGGTGGAGAATAAGGAGGAACTGAAAATGAGAATAAGAATAAGTTTATTTTGTATACTATGCTTGCTGCTAGGGGCATGTAGTAATGAGGAAATGATACCATCAACATCCGAAGGAGGGGAGGAATGTGCTTTCCAGTTCCTGTTAAGGGTACCGGGTACGATTGATGTAGAGACGAAAGCGGGAACGGAAACGACAATTCTTAAATTGGGAGATACTAATATATATAACGTATGGATTTTACAGTTTAAAAAGGATGGAACCGAGTTGTTGAAAGCTGTCTTTGCCGATAGGAATAGCATAACGGCTGTGCCGGGAAGTGGTGGTACTGACTATAGCCAGTTATTGATTCAATTAACAAAGGATGATATGCGTTTTAAGAACGAGACTAGTGAGTTTTATATTATCGTAAATGCGGAGGATATGAATGCGACGGAGGCTACCGCCAGTTTATTTGGTAATGATGGTACCAGTGGTATTCCTAAGACCCTTTCTGTAACAGAATTGATGGCTAAAACGAAAAGTATTACTTATTCATCAGATGGCTCTCCAACAGGTACTAATATACTATCTTCGGGACCGACCGACTATACGAAGGATCCCTCTAGCTCAGAGGCTGACATGAAGTTGGTCGTATTATCCCGTATGTACAGGGCGTTCGCGAAAGTGACCGTGACCGTGAACTCTTCAGTGGCCTCTGGCAATTTTAAGTTAATTGATACGAAACCGGTTATTATGTCAAATGTACCTAAAGCAACCCGGCTATATGATGACGACTCGACATATCCAACGATTCCAAGTCCTTTATCTACTAATTTCTATACGGAGGAGATACCTGTATCAGGAATAACACTCGGTGATAAAGAAGGAGTTTTCTATATGGCGGAAAATATCCGGGGTACAGGTTTAGCTACCACGGCGCAAGAGAAGAATAAGAAGGATATGGGGCCGGGGACTGGCGGATCTTTGGAAGGATGCACTTATCTATTGGTAAGAGGGCAATATCAGTATCCTTTGGGTGGAGGAGCATACTCTTCGCCGATCGATGTAGAGTATAAATTCTATCTTGGGGGTGACTTGGTGACCGATTACAATATCTATCGGGATTATCATTATAAGCTGACGGTGAATATCGCCGGCCCTAATAGTGCCGACCTCCGTGTAACGATCACAAATGGCAACGTGGCTGTCTTTGATGATGTGGACAATGTCGAGAATACCGTTAATTTTGGTGAAGAGAAATAGTATCCATTCTAAGGGCTGTGCAGGAATGCCTTGACGAATCTACCCTTTGGCATTCCTGCATGAACTATCTTAAATAAATGAGAATAACTTAGAGGCAATCGAGGAAATGAGCTTCTTGCATTTCTTGCCGATTGTCTCTTTTATTTGTATAGGAGGATTGTCTCTTAAAGCCATCACCTTATTTTTACTTCTTTGCCGGGAGGAAGAGCCGCGAACCAAATTATTCAACATATTATCGGAGGCCCTGTCTATTTTAGATACTGATATCCGGCCAAGATAGATCTCGGTAGTCCGTAGGGACATATGTCCTAAGGATTGGCTGATAATGCCGATTTCCGAATTCGCCTCCAGCATCATGGAAGCCCAGCTATGCCGCATCACATAGGTAGTGAATGGCTGTTCGAAGTGTAATTGCTCTCCCATTTTCTTTAAGTGGCGGTTCACTCTCCGAAGCGCGGACTGGGCCGTGACTTCTCCCTCTCCGCTGATTTTCTCGTGTAAGAAAGGGAATATCCACGGGTTATTGAAACGCCGATAAGAGAATATGATGTTCTTCATCTCGGGGGTGATCTTTACTTGCATCGCTACGCCAGTCTTGCTACGTACGTAGTGGATATAATCATCGTTTATATTGCTGTGTCGCAAATTAAAGACATCCACGAAGCACATACCTCTAGCGTAAAATAAGAAAAGAGCCAAGTGAAGGGCCGTACAGGCGTGTGGGTTCTTGGGCCGCTCAAGAGTCGCCAGATTTTGTAGGTCGAGGCTTGGCAAAGCCCTTTTCCGGGTGGGTGGGACCTTTATCTGCAGGCCGGAGAACGGGCTTTCTCTCGGAACATCCATTTGTTTATCTTGAGCGATCTTGTTGTACATTGTCTTTAGATTACGAATGTAGAAGTCCAAACTACCCGGTTTCAAGGGAGCCTGTTTCCCGTCTTCCCCTTGCATCAACCATAAAAGATAGTGATGAAGAAAATCGGTCGTTAAGTCGGCAAATGTAAACTCCGTTACTCTCGGACCTAAAAAGGTGGATAATTTATTCCATGCGCTTCGATAATTCCCAGCGGTTCTTCCTTTCCCCTCATCGATTTTACTACTGATCAATTCTTCTATACATTCCTGTAGCAAAGGGGAGTTGTCTGTTGTTTCTATATTCATATGATTACTATTTATGGATATAGAATAACAAAAATAGAAAAGATTGGTTTTATCAAAACCTCCCCTTACCAATTGTGGTAGAGGAGGTTTTGTTTTATTTATAGTTTATTTGAAAGCTTTCTCACTAATTCCGTCTCCATCGAGCCTCAATCGCTCCATATAATCCGGAACGGTACGGCCTAACGCTTTATCTACGTATAGTTTAGCCAAGTATTGAGCGAGCATGAAGCCGTGACCTTGCAAACCGACGAATAGTCCGTTATCCGGATCGATAATGTAGCGAGGCTCTACATAATAACCGGACCATGTGGCTTGTACGGGTACTGTGGCTAACGATGGAATCCAATCGCAGAACACCTCGGAGATGATCTCCATGAAACGACGGGTATTAAACTTCAACTCATCAAAGTTGCTGATCTCCGCTTTAGCGTCGACAGCGGGGGAGGCGCAAGCGATAATTTGTCCGGTCTCGGCGAATTGCTGACCGTAGACAGCGGAGAAGTCGTTACGTTTCCGGCGGTCTATCAACATATCGAGGATATCCCCGTCTTTACCCAGATTCGGTAGGCGATGGGTAATCAACGCTTGGTGCTTGACCGGATAGAGGCCGGTGTAAAGGCCTAGCATGCGGGCGAAACGCTCGGCGCTATAACCGAGGGCGTTCACGAAATGATCACATTCGTATTCGATGTATCGCTTATCATGCGTATATAATAAGACGTGATATTTTCCACCGTTTTTGTGTACTTCCACTAGGTGTGTGTCTTCCAAAACCTCACCTTGCCGCTCTTTGCCTTTGTTTCGTATAAAGTCTATCACACGCCCCGGGGTAGCTTGCCAACAATGCTGGGAGATTTGTGCGGCGAAATAGGTGTTTTGGTTCGTGTTGAAGTAGGGAGACACCTCTTTCTGGAAGTCTTTCTTGTCGATCAAATAAGCGTTGGACCAACCGCAGGAACGTTCCAGATCATTGTAGGTAGCCTCGTCGTGGGCGAACGTGATATAGCGTATCTCACGGTAATGGATATCGTATTCTTTTTGTGTCTCCTCGAATATCGTTTGGTTATTACGGGCGATCTCCGCTAATTCGGGGATCGAGAACGCTGGACGACCACCACCGATATTACGCCATGATGATCCTCGATCCGCATTAATAAGCACGGTCTTTTTACCGGCTTCCGCAAAATAACGGAATAATGCGCTACCACCTATACCTCCGCCGGCGATTAAGACTTCCGTCTTACGAACCTGCTTTCCGGAATCTACTTTATAGGTATCCGCTATCTGACGCTGCGGATACATTTCCCCTAGGACGAAGCGGGTAGATAGGGGAGCACGGGGGGTAGCGTCGCCTACCAGTTCGATACCTTTTTCCCTTAGTTTCATGCGTAGGCGGGGTATGCAGCGTTTTCCCCGGCATGGCCCCATTCCTAGGCGGGTGATATGTTTTACCTCGTCGACGGAGATATATTTACGATCCCCAATGGCGGAAAGTAGCTCGTCCAAAGATACGTCCTCGCAATGGCAAACATAGGTCTCCGACTCACACTCCGGCTCTTGCTTGAAGTCGATTTCCTCCGGATAGTTTTCTTTTACGATGAATCCTGTGATATTCAATAAGGCATCGTTTTCCATTCCTGCCGCTTTCACACGGGCCACGTTTGTTTTTGTCGGCTTCTTTAATACTTTCTCAATGATACCTTCGCCTTGTTTCTTCCCGTTATCATCGACGAGCCACACCTCGGCACCTTCTTCTACCTCGTATTCTACCGGTAAGAATAAGTTTTGCTTCCGGGTATCGTAGCCGAAAATAGCCAGCCCCGGACAATGGGATACGCATTGCATACAGCCGGTACATTTTTCGTAATCGATCTCGGGCGTTACGCTGGTGGAGCTTTTGGTGATCGCCTTTTGAGGACAAGCGAAAGAGCAAGGGTTACAAGCGAAACCGTATAGGCAATCCAAACGAACGAAAGGGCGTTGGGCTTGACGTTCGGGAGTGGGCCTTGGGGACTCTTCCTTGATGCGGATCGGATGTTGCTGGGAGTCGATGTATTCCTTAGATATTTGTAAGTAATCGTTGTAGTTGAAACGTACGCCTAGCTCTTGGGCGATCTCATAAGCGGCTTGCTTTCCTCTTAGTACGGCGGTAGTACCTTCTCCGATTCGTACAGCATCACCTACGCCGGCACAACGTTTTCCAAATGTATATTGGCCTTTGGTTAGCAATTGGTTGTCGGGAATCAATCCTGTACATATATTAATAACATCAATACCATCAATCACTTTCTCTGTTCCCGGGATTGGCTTGAAGTTCTCGCATTCGCAGACAACCGCGCCAGTGATACCTGTCCAATCCTGGTTTGGAATGGCTTTCAAAAGCATATGAGAGGTATAAATAGGTATGCCAAGGCGGCGAATTCGATTCGCTTGTACCGGAAATCCACCTTCATGGGGCATCGCCTCTAAAATAGCCTTGACTTTCGCTCCGGCTTGCATCAATTGGTAAGACGTTAGGTAACCTATATTACCGGCGCCTACTGTCAATATGTTTTTGCCGAGTAACGTGAATTCAGCGTTCATCATTTTCTGTACGACTGCCGCTGTATAAACTCCGGGCACATCATCATTCTCGAAGGTCGGCATAAAAGGAACCGCACCAGTAGCGACTATCAAGGCTTGAGCTTCTACATAAAAATTTTTATGGTTAAGCATGTCTTTTACGGCGATACGCTTATTTTGTAGGATATCCCAGACCGTAGAATGTAAGAAAATACCAGAGTGGTCGTCTCCGGCTAAAGTTTTCGCTATATCGAAACCACGCATACCGCCAAAGCGCCGCTCTTTCTCGAAAAAGAAAAATGCATGGGTTTGCATCAAGAATTGACCGCCAATCTTATCATTGCTATCGATTACGATGCTGTTCAAGCCTAGCTCTTTTAAGGTTTCCCTACAAGCTAATCCAGCGGGGCCGGCACCAATGATGGTCACATCGGTTCGATAGATCTCTACCGGTTCTTCTCTGGGTTCTATTTGGGAATCTGTCGTATAATTCTGTACTGTTATTTCCGATACTTCCTTTACATTGTCTACTTTCGTAATACAGATACGCTTTACTTCTCCGTCTACCAGCATTTCGCAGGCGCCACATTTACCGATACCGCAATTCAACGAACGGTTGCGGCCATTTACGCTATGACTGTGTACTGGATAGCCGGCCTGATGTAAGGCGGCGGCGATGGTAAAACCCTTCATTCCCGTTACGGGTTTGCCATTGAATAAAAAAGTGTGTTCTCCCTCTTGTGGAATTGTTAAAATAGGATGATTAACGATTCTTTCCATAATTGCTATTGATTTAATTGGGCTAAAATTACGGATATAATTGGATAAATGTCCTAATTTTACTTGAAATCTATTCATAAAAAAGCGATTATCCCTAAATATTTAGGAGTAATCGCCGTGTTTTACTTGAAATTTGTCGTTTTGGGTAACTGCTCCACCAACCATAGCGTCGGAAGCGCTTTCATTTAATGTTAATCCTAGTGCGCTAACGATAGGAATCGTTAGAAAAGTGTTCCTCATCCGCTTCCGCATTCATCCGGAAGGCAAAGAGCATTATCATAAACAATAATATAGAAAGTAACTTCTTAATCATGCCTCAAACCGATCAATCATCATTTTTATCTTTGTTTGTAAAACAATTTGCAGCTTGAAATGTTTTATATTCCTAAAATCCGCAACTATCATCCAATACACGATTAAGGGTAGATTTATGAGTCGT